>OLGZ01000112.1_pt1 | contig 77553 bp, 67 predicted proteins | sample 1605981 | NCBI WGS metagenome assembly OLGZ01 (sample SAMN03283291) | human gut metagenome | biome: human-associated habitat; material: feces | host: Homo sapiens | place: Peru | collected 2012
TACGCCACACCGACGAAATGCGTAGCATTTTGGAGGTTGGCTCTGAACAGTTACATTAATTTAAAAAATGGTAAACTAATAGGGAAGGACGGTGCTCTTGTTCCGTTCCTTCCCTTCTGCCCTACTAGTCCATGGACTGATTAACAGCCGCTTAAGGTGATCATATGCTCATTTATTCAATTGTGGTGTATCAAGGAACAAGGCTCTCACTTTTATCTATTAGAATCTAATTTGTGAGTATCCGAGCGAATCACCGCGCAGCGACTGTTAGGCCAGCCCACGGGCTGCATCTTCTACCATTGGTGTGGGAGAAAGATGCTTATGGGACTAGGATTCCGTCGGTGTAGGAATAGGTTTCCTCTATTGGATCCTCCCCCATTCTTACAAAATGCTCTGCGTGAACTCTGTAATAATATCCTCGGTCAACTTGAATCGACTTAGATGTTGCTGAATAATAATCATTTTCTACTTTTTTAGAAAATGCATCAATCTGATACCATTCATCATCCTTCTCATTATACTGATCTACATATACAATAACCGCAACTGCATCAACGGTATGATTAGCAGTTGTTGATCCATAGGCATAGATTCTTTTTGTTCCTGTTTTTGAGATTGAACACTGACCATCCATCAGATGTTTTCCTCTCTCATTATTTTTCGGAGTATAACCTGTAGATGAATCTGCTGATATCAAATATGAGCCATCAACTGACTTCGGAGTACTGTCATCTGCTTTAACATTTGTCAAAGATACTCCTACCACACAACAGAATACCATAACACTTGTTATAACTGATGCAATTTTTTTACTTATCATAAGACTATCTTCCCCCTTTTATTCTTGTCTTCTGATAAGTAAACAACTGAGAAGGAAAAAACTTACGCGTTTTTACATAAAAAATAAATTTTCCAAAATTTTTTCAAATTCTTCTTTTTCTATAGTTCCTTTAATCTGATAATGTATATCTTTATATTCAAACTCTGCAATATATCTTTCTTCATCTGAATTCTTAATCTCATATTGCTTTACTAAGATACTATGATTTCCGTTTTGAAACTCATATTCGTCTAATAATTGATCAACTGTTTTTTCTCCAAACGATGAATCTGTTGAATTGGTATACATATAATATTTAATCACTTCTTCTCCGTATTGATAAAATAATACAGCCATCCTTTGTTCTTTATCTATTGTATATCTTTTTAATACCATACCTTTTGGCTTATACTCAAGTCGAACCAAATAATTTCCCATTACCTTAGCAAGTTCTTTATAAACGACAGACTCATCAATATCCTCTGTTTCCTTCGTCTCCATATCCTCTACATTGATAATATTAGAGTTCTCATCCCCATTTTCTCGTTCCCACAGAACTTTCCAATACGACTTACTCCCCACGCTGGTCATCACACTTCCGCACACCAAAATCAGCACTGCTGCCAGTGCTCCGATTACAAGCTTGCTTTTCTTCTTTTTGCGGACGACTTTTTTATGCCGCTTGTCGTATTCGTAATCCTGAATCTTATTGAAAAGCTCTTTTTCCATCTCATCAGACACTGTAATGTCATCCAGTGATCTGTCCTCTCGGACTTTCTTTTCAATCTGTTCAGCTTCTTTTTTCATTTCATTTTCCAATGATAATTTTTTCAGTTTTTTCATTTTCTTTACCTTATTCTCTCCAGTTCGTGTGTCCCGTTTTTCTTGACATTTTTTCAAATAAGGGTAATATGATGCTATAAGGCTAGTGTTCACAATTTACTTCGAACAGTAGCACTCTACACTAAATCTGGAGGTTAATTTATGAAGCGAATTATATTGACCGGCGGCGGTACTGCCGGACATGTCACTCCGAATATAGCCCTGATTCCAAAGCTTAGAGAATTAGGCTATGATATTCAATACATAGGTTCTTACAATGGAATCGAAAAGGAACTGATTGAACCTTTTGGGATTCCATATCATGGAATTTCTTCTGGAAAGCTGCGCCGTTATTTCAGTCTGCAGAATTTCACAGATCCATTCCGTGTAATCAAAGGCTTTGGTGAAGCCCGTAAGTTAATCAAAGGCTTAAAGCCTGATGTTATTTTTTCTAAAGGCGGATTTGTTTCGGTTCCAGTTGTTCTTGCTGGAAAGCGATGCAAAGTGCCAGTCATTATTCATGAGTCTGATATGACACCTGGCCTGGCAAATAAACTTGCAATTCCATCTGCTGTTAAAGTCTGCTGTAACTTCCCGGAGACGTTAAATGCTCTTCCGGAAGGAAAAGCTGTTCTTACCGGTTCTCCGATTCGTCAGGAACTTCTCACTGGTGATAAAGATGCCGCCAGAAAGATGTGTGGCTTTACAGATGAAAAACCTGTCATTCTCGTAATCGGCGGAAGTCTCGGTGCTGTAGCTGTCAATGAGGCTGTACGTGCTGCCCTTCCTGAACTGCTGAAACAGTTCCAGATCATCCATCTCTGCGGAAAAGGAAAGGTTGATGATTCTCTGAAAGAAATCAAAGGCTACTGTCAGTTTGAATATATCAAAAACGAACTGCGTGATCTCTTTGCTCTTGCAGATGTTGTTATCTCACGTGCCGGTGCAAATGCAATCTGTGAACTGCTTGCTCTTAGAAAACCGAATCTTCTGATTCCACTTTCTGCCCGTGCAAGCCGTGGCGACCAGATTCTTAATGCACATTCTTTCGAACGTCAGGGATTCAGCCTTGTAATCGAGGAAGAACAGCTTACGAATGCAACGCTTTTGGATGCGGTTCATAACCTCTACGAAAACCGTGAGCAGTTCATAAATGCAATGCACAATTCTGGTCAGCAGGATCCGATTGCTACTATTATCGGCCTCATTGAAGAAGCTGCCGCAAAATAATGTAGTTCATCTACCGGCAACAGTCTTCATAAAACTACAGTATTCAAAAAGATACCGGGAAACTATCGGCACCACTGTTCCTTATGTACTTTTTCTTTGTACATTGAACAGTAAACATTTTGTTTTGCTCTTAGTCTTCCCGGTTCATTTCTTCGTACTCCGTTCCGTACTTTTTCTTAATCCATTTCTTTGCTCTGTGCAGAAGACTATGAAGCACTTCGAGTCGAATGCCCATTAATTCTGCTGCTTTTGCCTGAGGCATCTCCATGTAATATACAAGAACAATAGCATCGTACCATCTTTCATTCTTTTCCATCAAATTGGTGAAAATCTTTTCATGAAGCTCTAATCTTTGTTTCTGAAGATCATCTTCCAGAAATTGTTCCTCTGCACTATATACCTGTGCTTCATATTTCTCGGTATCCTCTTCACTGTCCCAATTCTCATCAATCTCGAAAATCTCCCGGCTATGCTTTTTCCTGTAATTTAATGCCGCATTTTTTGCCGTTGTAAACAGCCATGAAGAAATATTTTTCTTCTTCATACTGTCATATCCCATATACAGTTTCAGAAAAGTGTCTTGAGTAATATCTTCCGCTGCATTATAACTGCCTGAATAAGTATATGCCGCTTTTAGAATGAGATTTTTATATTGTTCATAAATCTCATTGAATTCGCGATTTTCCGTTAACATATCTTCTCCAGTACTACTTTAATTTTTCAAGTATCTCTTTCTTATCTTCTTCTGTAAGTTCTCCCATATGCCATCCGAGACCTACATTGTCATTCTTATATCTTGGAATTAAGTGCATATGAAAATGGAATACTGTCTGTCCAGCTGCCTCTTCGTTGTTCTGAACGATATTATAACCATCGCATCCAAGTACATCTGTCATCTTTGTAATCATCTTTTTTGCCAGACAGATTGCTTTTGAAGCTGTTGCCTCGTCAATATCATACAGATTACGGTAATGATTCTTCGGAAGGATCAGCGCATGTCCTTTTGATGCCGGTCCAAGATCCAGAATTACTCTGAACTCCTCATCCTCATATAATGTTGCTGATGGAATCTCTCCATTTGCTATTTTACAGAAAATACAATTATCATCTCTCATGATCTTTCCTCTTTCCATTTTATTTTATCTGTAGTATAGACCATTTTTCAGAAAAAGAGAATACATTTTTCAGACACCAGGTCGAAAAAGGTCGAAAATAGTCGAATGATTTTTATTGAATGCTGTTTTCGGTGGTGCTACACTCTTACCGAACTCAAGAAATCTAACTATTAGGAGTAAGTATTATGTTAACAAATATCGATCTTGAAAAAATGAACCACCTGATGGAAACAAACAAAGATGCAAAAGAGATTATCACACAGCTTCTGAAGAACCATGATGCTGCTGTTGCCACAATTGCGCATGAGATCCGCAATCCTATGACGGTTCTTTATTCTTCCATGCAATTAATGGGCTCTCTTTATGCCGAAACTGCCAAAGGCTCCTGTGTCTGGGAAGAATGCATGGATGGCGCCAGACATATGTGTGATCTACTGGATGATCTGACAGAACTCAACAATGGAAACCAGTTAAACCGTGCTTCCATTCCTCTTGGACATGTTCTTCGCAACTCTGCTGTTCTGTTCGCCATGTCTCTCAACTTTGAAAAATCAAAGATTGAGATGACTTCCAGTATTGATAAGAATATAAAAAGATTCAATGGTGATCGTACCAAATTAGAGGAAGTCTTCTTAAACATTCTTACGAATGCCAAAGATGCTCTTGCGGATTGTAAATATGCCCCACGCCTGCAATTTCGTGCGAAGAAGCTTGACGACAAAATCCTGATTCAATGTCAGGATAACGGCTGTGGTATTCCAACAGAAATTGTTGATAAACTTTATGAACCATTCTTTACAACCAAAGAAAACGGTACCGGTCTTGGTCTTGCAGTTTCCAAAAGAATCATTGAAGCACATAACGGAACGATCGACATTACATCTGACCATACCAATGGAACAATCGTATCGATAACACTTCCTGCGTAAAATATCAGATATCATTAATATCAGACACCGTTAGGATCTTTTGATCTTTTCTTCGATAGGTTAGAAGCGCTGTCAGGAAACCGCAGACCAATCCTCCTATGTGAGCCAGATTATCTACGCCTGTACTGGTAAATCCAAAATAAAGGCTCAGTACAACCATAATCAGCATACCTCTTCCTGACAGCGTTCCGAGCCTTCCCCTGTTTGCAAATACAATCCAAAGCAACCCTCCCATTAGTCCGAAAATTGCTCCTGATGCCCCGGCAGATACAATCTGTCTGTCATGCATGGTATTCCAGTACAAAGACAGCAGATTCCCGCCTATTCCACTGATAAAATAACAGAGCAGGAACCGGATTTTACCGGCCTCTTTTTCAAAAATCGATCCAAGAGCCCACAAAAGCACCATATTATTCAATAAATGGGAGATTCCAAAATGCAGAAAAAGACTGGTAAACAGCCGATAGTATTCCTGGTTTTCTATAATATACGGTTCATACATAGCTCCGTGCTGCAGCATAAAATAACCATCCTCAGTCCGTCCGATCATGGTAAGAACAATAAACACCAGAATATTGATTCCTATCAACGTGATCGTCATTATTTCTTTTGGTCTCTCTTTCATTCTTCCTGGCTCCCTTTTGACTTCTATGATATGTTTTTGAATCTGTGTATACTATACCACATCCGGCATATCATTCATAGTCATCGGCTTCCGTTATCAGATCTTCCCATTCTCCCCATTTTCCCGGCTTAAAGCGTTTTGCAAATTTCTTAATCGGACTATACCTCTTTTCTTCCATCACGGCAAGATTCTCTCTGGTCCTGTTATAATAGCTGTTTTCCTGTACTTCACTGTTTTGATTTATTTCCATTTCTATTCTGTCTTTTTCTTTCTTACTTTCTTCTCTGATTTTCTCTTCTTTGGACTTTTCTTCCCTGTTTTTTGCTTCTTCCTCATATTGCTGCAGTATGCTTTCCAAATCATATGTTTCTTTTAGCGTTTCTTTATGAAGCATGCAGGCTAGTTGAATACTCTCCAGATCCTGATAATCAACTTTTCTTACAAAATATTCCGTCAGCTCATGATAAGACACCTGCCAGGTCTTTTCGTTCTCCGGAAAAAAACAGAAAAAATAGTTTTGATTCTTTTCAAAAATATATTTTTCTGAAAGCACCAGACAATTCGGTTCTAATAAATAATCTTTCATTTTTTCCATAACGCTGAGAAATTGTCTTGTCAGTTTCAATATCTCTTTTGCTCTGATATCTCTGTTTTTATAAGATGTTTCTAACGACTGTGCATGTCCTGTATGATAATAATATCTACTTGCACCTTCCATTCCACATCCACTTACTCTCAATAATCCGGGAATCCGATTATTCTTGAGCATTCTCATCTGATAGTTCTCCTGATATGGTTGTACACTGTCTATTATGATTTCAGACTCTGCCACTCTGCTCTGCTGATTTATCTTTTTTTCTTCCATCTGATTTTCTTCTCCCTTCATTTTTTCAGCTTTACAGAAGTCTATTTTTTCCATCTGACTTTTTCTTCTGGTTTCACCTTCGTTGCACGTTGTATCAGATGAATCTTCATTCGTCCTTTTGATGCAAAAACTTCTACCTCTATTTTCTTTCCTGATGGATCAATCCTGGTTGTTATATTTTCCAGAAAAATCAATTTTCCATTCGTCCTTTCCCGGAAAAAAGCATCCAGATCTGCGTCTTCTATCTTTTTCCGATCCATTTCAACTCCTGTCACAGCTGTTTCCGCTGCCGCTGCATTTAAAATTGCCTTATCATGAAAGTAAAAAGTGATCGTGATGAGCAGAAAAAATAAAATTAAGCAAAAAGGAATAAGGTAAGACATCTCTACCACTGTACTTCCTTTCACGTATTTTTTCGTATATTTTTCAGTAAATTCCACCGATCATGCCTCCCAGATAAGCAACTGTCAGAAATGGAATAAATGGAAATGAATTTTTTCTTGTATACTTCTTTCGTGCGATCATAATTCCTCCGTAAACAGATGCGATCAGAAATGCAGCAAACAGAATCCAAAGAAGATTCCATCCACCAGATAAAATTCCCAGGATCAGAATCAATATGCTATCTCCATAACCAAACGACTCTTGCGTGAACCAGCTTAAAAAAAGAAATACTCCTCCACAAACCCCACCGGCTACCATCATCCTGAGTTCTCCTTTGCCGCATAGTACCTGACATAAAACTGCAATCGCAAGCAGAATCAAAAGACTTCTTACACTTACTTTCTTCCAACGAATATCTATCACTGACAAAATCAACAGATACACAGCTATGACAGCTTGAAAAAACATCCATAGAGTCTCCCTTCCATTTTGCCCGAATACATTCATTATTTTGCACATTTAGAACATCCTCCTCTTCCTGCTACTTCGCTTTTATGAACTGCACGTATTGTTCTCTTCAGAGAACTGCAATTCAGTGAGTTATGATACCGGTTTCCATAACTGGTAATATATACACCATTCATTGCCTGTCCATAAACACATTGCTCACACTTATGGTATTTTCCTCCACCTTCATTTCTCATATTTTGTAATTCTGAGTATTGAACATATTGAATAGATAATTGAAGATAGCTGCACTGATAATCCGAATGCCACACTGTTCCTTTTTCTGTGATATAGACAATCTGTCCATCTTCATTTCCCTTTCTATCTTTTTGATAACCATTCCATGCACTGACTTTAAACTCATCTTTCAACTTCACCGAAGGACTTTTCAGTAGTGGAACCGGAATCTTTATCTTGTACTCGATAACAACATTTATCTCTTCTGTTCCCGGAATCCAATAAGACTTCCAGCAACTGATAGCTGATGTACCACCATTCAGAATACTTCTCTCAATTCTTTCTTCTCCAATCAGATTCACCAGATCTGATTTTAATTGAATTGTATTCAATACTGGAAGAACAGCCGTTGACTCTGCTGCCTGTTTGGCTGCATCACTTCCTGCTGCATGGATACAACCTCGTATACTCTGGATTTCAATTAAAAAAATCAAACTTAATACTGCAAACATAAAGAGGGGAACTGCAAATGCAGCTTCTATTGTTACACTTGCTCTTACCCCCGGTGCAGATGCCCTTTCTCTTGTTGGACTGGTATTTTTTACCTGTTTATTTGACATCGCAGCTTTTCCTTTCTAAAGTGTGTGGGTTTCCTGCAAGAGGGATTGCAGGATTCTGAGTGTACGTTTTTGGGGTGTACAAAAGAAGGTCTGAAAGGGCATCTGCACCGGGGGTAATTCTGACTTCATTCATATCCGAAATAAACCGGATATTGGTAATTTAGATTTTTATAAACGATTATCTTATTCTGTATTTCTAATTTAGTCACACATTGATCTGCCTGAAACAAAATATGTTTGGAATGGAATGCCTCTTCGACACAATCTAAAGTCCGCATTGTAATCTCCGGCACTGATTTTAAAAAGAGAAACATCCTGATATAATCGGAATATCCGACACCTTCTCCAGAATCATTTCCTCTTACACTTCCACCATCTGTCAGAAGAAGTGGCAGTTGTGACAGAGAAACAACCCATTTATCTGCACTTTTTACCAGTGGAACTTTTCTTCCATCGAGAAGACAACGAAGATCCATAACACTTTCTCCTCCTGCCCACGCAACAAGTATCATCTGTTTCAAAGCTTCTACCGCTTCCGGCATCAATAGTAATGCAGATATTGTCACAGCCAGTGCTTCTGCCTCTGCCACTCGCCCCATATCCTTTGCCAGACAGCCATAATTTCCTGACATTCTCAGAAGAAAAAGACGAAATAACACAGATTCCAGATTTTCTTTATCTGATTCTTTCCCTTGAAGAATATATTCCAGTTCGTATGCTAAAGCATCTGACCTGTCAGACTGCCATTCCTTCTCTCCGCTCTCATCCTTTCCTTCTGATTGTTCTGAATCCTGCCGAAATGCATAACCGAATGTTTTGAGAAGGTATTCGTTGTACAGAAGTTTCTCCGTTGTCTGATCAAGTCCTTTTCTTGTTGGGAATGTCCCATATCCTGTTTTCAAAGTTCTCCTTGATGCCTGCCCCGACAAATGAACACTCTTTTCAGATACTTTTTTTCCTTTCGGAATCACAACAGAAAGAATTCCTTCTTTTTTTATCTTTTGCATGATACGAAACGGATTCTCCTCATCTGGCAGACCTGGACCTTCTTCCACGTCTTCTCCTTCCGTTTGACTGCCGGATGCGTCAAGACTGTCATTCACCCGTTCCATTGCATCTGTCATTTCATCTGTTTTCTTTTCCATATCAGATTCTTCTGTCTCTGTCTGTTCCCATTTCTCTGTTGTTCCGGTAAACTTTTTAACCAGATCCATTCCATACCTTTGTTCCATATAAGCCAGTACCTGTTCTCGAAATGCCTGTCCAGACTGATCTGTCAAATACTGAATCCCTTTAATTTGATGATCTGTAGAGCCCGAATTGTAATAATGCAAACGCTGGATCAGATTTTCTTCTTCATAATTTCCTGTCCTGTAACCAAGATCAATTCCAAAAACATGATATTGTTCCATAAGTTCCTGGTGATATTCTCCGAAAACGGAATAGATTGCCCGATCTGTGTCAATTCTGCTGAGATTTTTTGATCCTTGAATCACAGCAGACTCCAGAATTCCAAAGATAAATGAAAGTAACAAAGTAAATGATAAACTTAAAAATACAGTAATTTCGCCTTTTACGGACCGCATGCTATATGCCGGAGCTTTCTGATGTCACTTTCTCAAAAATCGTAGTGATCAAACTAATCAACTGTTCTTTAAAAATCAGCAGAAGCGCAATTAATATAACCAGAATTAAAACCAGTTCAATTGTTGTGATCGCAGCAACATATTTCTTATCTTTATTTTTTCTTACCAATAATTTTTTCATCTTGTATCTCTCCTTCTTTTCTCTCTTTTCTCAAATCTGAATCGTCAAAAACGCTGGAACAGTAACTATCACGAACACGACTGCCAACATAAGAAACAACGGTATCATCAACTTTGTTCCTGCCTCTTCACCAAGTTTTTTTGCCATATTTTTCCGTTCCTCAAAAGCTTCCTGCGCCTCTCTTTGTAACAGATTTGTCAGTCCTTTGGTTCCTTTTCTTAAATTCTGACTTAAAAGCATTCCAAACTTTCGGTAAACCGGGCTCCCACACCTCCTTCCAAATGCCTCGTAGCATTCGCTTTCCGGTCTTCCATTCTTCAGTTCATTCATTGTATATCTCATCTCTTCATACACTGTTCTTTCTCCAAGATAATGTTTCTCTTTGTCATATTCTTTTACAATCTGGATCCAGGCTCTTCTCACTGTCATTCCTGCCCCTATATACAGACTGAATTTATTGATCAGCTGTGGATAATCAAACTGCATCTGTCTGATTTCTTTCTTTCGTTGTTCTTTCTGCTTTTGTTTCTCTGCCGTAAACTGGAATACAATCATCACTCCGCCAAGTAAAAGAATTCCAAATGCTCTCATTTCCTTCATCGGCTTCCAGGATATTTTTCTTCCATCCACCTGATCTGGCAATATCAGGTAATCCTTTTCCCGCTGTTCCTGATCTGCTTTTTCTACTTCCTGGGATATCTTTTTCAGAACACCTTCCTTCTTTGACAACGGTGTGGAAAACAGGTGTGCATAAAATTCACAGGACATTTTTTCTTCATCATATCGAAGGATAGCGGTCAATTTGACAAGTGTTCCTTCTTCTGTCAGTTTCTCCTGCTTTAAAACACCTCTGCTGTTCATAACCTCATAGTTATCAAGTTCCCATGACACGCTGATTCCCGTATGTGGAATTTCCATAATAAGATTCAGGTCTGACCTGACCTCATCCAGACTTTTGTTTTCACCAAGGATCTGAGCCGGAAGCTCTTCTGCCGCCTTAGAAAGCTGTTCTCCAATCTCTTCTTTTGCATACTTCTTTTCCGAAATCTGAACCTTTATCTTCTCTTTCCACTCGCCTGTCTCCATCTGGATTTTTTCTGTCTTTTTTCCTTCTCCCTGCCCTTTTCTTTCCAAAATCCGGTTTCCATTTTCATCCTGTGCCAATTGACGATGATTATCTGTGACATACACTGCACTAAACATTACGATTGACAATAAAAGAACGATTCCTGTCTTTTTATAGATTCCATATTTTCCTTTGTCAGGCTGAAGTACTTTTTTCCACTTCTTGTTAAATCTCAATCTGTAGAATCCTCCTTCCAAACCTGTATGCTCCAAGATAAAGTGCAAGACAAATACTCATTACAATACATCCGGTCCATGTACCATACAGGACACTTAAGAATTCCCCAAACGTCATCTTCATGTAGAGAATCATTATGAATGGAATCACACTCATAATTTCAAATTCCAGCTTTTTCGCAGCCAACATGGTCTGTATCTCACGTTCTGTATCGATCTTCTCTCCGATTGTTCTGGCCGCATCTCTGATAATTGCAATTGAATCCCCGCCACTGACCTTTGCAGCTGCATAAACTGTAATAAAATTCGTCACATCCTCCTGCTTTACTTCTGCCGCAAATTCATTCAATACAGTTACAACTGACAGATTCAGATCCAGCTTTCTTACCATCTGACCATACTCTTTTCGAATCCTTGTATTCGCATCATACATTCCGATCAGATCACGATTTGTTTCCCTGATCGCATTCTCTACAGAATATCCTGCCTTAAGTGCCCCTGCCATCGTCTGGATACTATCTCTGAACTGCCTCCTGAATTCCTGTTCTTTTCCGATTGCTTTCTCTTCCATCCACTCCTTCATGTATAAGAACCATAACGGGAACAGAAGAATCGCCGGAAGTATCGATTCATAAAACAAATACAAAATCAAAAGAAATCTCACCGTGCATTTTATAATTCCGACAGTATATTCAGACAGTGTGATATCCTGCAGCCAGGAGCTTTTCCTTATTCGTGATTTCATTTTTCTTCATAAGGCTTCCCTGTATCTTTCCATTCTTCATCCCCTCCTCCTTAAATTCATAAAGAACCTTTGTCTGTATCCTTCCATCTTCATAACCTTCCACTTCTACAATCTGTAAAACCTTTCTTGTCTTATCTCGAAGTCTTCCAAGATGAATGATAATATCAAGTGCCGATGCAACTTGTCTTTGAATTGCCTGTAATGGAAGATCGATCCCCATCAGCATCATTGTTTCCAGTCTGTGTAACATATCTGTTGGATTATTGGCATGTCCTGTTGACATCGAACCACTGTGGCCATTCAACATTGCTGAAGAGATCATATCTACCGTCTCTTCTCCTCTAACTTCTCCCACAACAATTCGATCTGGTCTCATACGAAGTGCTGACTTAATCAGATCTCTGATGGTTACAGCCCCTTCTCCTTCTGCATTCGGTCCGCGTGCTTCTAAGCGCACCAGATTCTGAACTCCCTGAATCTGTAACTCTGCATTGTCTTCTATCGTAATCAGGCGTTCTCCTTTTGGTATATAGTTCGACAACGCATTCAGGAAAGTGGTCTTTCCTGCTCCTGTTCCACCACTGACAAAAATATTATATTTTGCTGCTACCAGCTTTTTTAAAAAGCTGGCGGCTTCATCAGTTACGCTGCCTATACGGATCAGCTGTTCCATCGTAATTGCTTCTGCTGGAAACTTTCGGATTGTAAGGATTGGTCCATTCACAGCAACCGGATTCAATACCACATTCACACGAGATCCATCCTTCAGCCTTGCATCCACGATCGGAGAGGCCTCATTTACATAACGGTTCGATTCCCCCACAATCTGTTGAATCACATCCAGTAATCTCTCCTGGGACAGGAAACACTTCTTAGACCTGAAAATTCTTCCTTCTTTCTCATAAAAGATATGATCTGTTCCATTTACCATAATCTCTGTGATCGAATCATCTTCAAGAAGCTCCTGCAAAACATCCAGTTTACGAAAAGAATTGAATAACTCACGCCCGATTCTGATCTTATCACTCAACGAAATGTATTCTTCATCTGCTGCCTCATCCAATACTGTACGGATCAGCTCCTGCAGTTCTTCATCATCTGTCTCCTTCGTAAGATCGATCTGTTCCAGGATCTGTTCATACAGCTGCTCTTTTCTAATCATCCTTACGACTTCCTTTCTCCACCCGGAAATTCCGTAATCTTGCTCGCTGATGTTTCTAAAGCAACAGGGTTTCTAGGTTTTCCCATTCTGCGTCTTACCGTCTTCTTAAGGATCTCACTATATCCCGCTGATCTGAGATTCTCTTCATACTGATTGAGTTTCGCTTTCGCTGCACCTTCCTCGATATAAGGTGTGTAAACTTTACTGCATCTTTCCAACAAGTCATACAGACCGTCTACCGTATCTCCAAGATCAAGAATGATCACTTTGTAAATACTCTTCTCCAGAATCAAATCCAAAAGCTGGTTCCATTCTTCTTTTGTCACTTCCCTGAAATCTTGTTCCGCCCGGATCGGTGCGATATAATCCAACCCGTTCATATGGCTGATCAAAGTACTGATCTTCCATACCGGATTGATACTTTCCTGCTTCATGTAATACAGCAGATCTCCAAGATTCATTCCGGATTCTTCCGGCAGATAATAATTTAATCCTGAATAGCCTTCCAGATTCAGATACAACGTAGGAATTGATTCTGAAAGAACTCGTCCCATACGCATGGCAAACCTTGTCTTCCCGATTCGATGAACCGGTGAATAGATCCCGATCAGACCATTTACATTTGTTTTCACTGTCTGCGGTCTGTCTGAGACAAGTTGGATTTGATGTGTGTATGCTTCTGAATTTTCCTGAACTTTTTCCTGAAGTAAAAGTTCCAGCATACTGCTGACACTCTGATACCTGAAAAATGGAATCTCTGTAGGACTTCTCTCGTTCGGAATCTTCTCGCCGATCAGAAGATACTTCTGTCTTGCCGGAATCTCATCCCGATCTTCTTTTCCATATTCTTCTCCGATCAGCAGAATATTTACCTGCATACTCTTTGCTGCTATTTTCAGATTCTCAATATCATGAAATACATGAAACTGAAAATAACCGGATAATTTCTCAGATAATCTTCTGAACAGATTTTCTGAATAACTCTTTTGTGTATCACAAATCACAAAATTCTCAGCAGTTCCTCTTACTGCTCTTTGCTCAATTGTCATAATTCGAAACTTTGCTGCGATCATACAGCCTGAATAAAGAAATTGTACCGAAGGTCCAACGCTTCGATGCAAAAGATACATCAGTAATTCCCCAATTCACTGATGCTGCAACAGATGATTTTCTGTTGGTAAGTGAGATTATATACGGGCACTTCTGTTTTGTCCATACCCAAATTAAAAATAAAATGTTTTTGTAAAAAACTCACAAAAATTGATACCATGTAATGCTATAAAGAAGACAAACCCCAGGAATTCCAAGGGTTCCGGATGTCAAAAAGGTCATCGGATTCAAACCGACATTAATTGAAGAATCTGCTGGAAGAACATATTTGTTTATTATAAAAATCAACGCCATTCCTATGGTTGCCCGTATAAAAAACTTGAGAAAAAAGCATCCTGTTTTCTTTTTCATTTCACTCTTCCAATCCGTTTTTTTCTTGATTTATTTTATTTTTTCCGTCTCTTTTTTATTCCTTTTGGATTCCATTTTTAATTCTTTATAAGCAGAAAAAGAAAGCGGATAAAGTTCACTGTAATCAAGTAAACTCAATCCACTTTCTCTTATCTTTTTATTCTTCAGGACAGCTTACAATCTTCTGTAAACCATAACAACTCTACTCCTCTGTTGTTTCCTGCTCAGTTGTCTCAGAAACTGATCCTTCCTCTGATTTTTCAGACTCATCTTCATCAGAAATCTCAACTTCTTCACCGTCGATCTCGGCAGAAGCCTTTCTCACCTTCGCAACGCTCGCTACAGTGTCATTTTCCTTCAGGTTGATCAGTTTTACACCTGATGTGATTCTGCCGTAAACAGAGATATCAGAACACTTCATACGGATAATAATTCCCTCTGTGTTGATGATCATGATCTCACTGTCTTCATCTACAGCTTTCATTCCGACAACATTTCCTGTCTTCTCTGTGATCTTATAACATTTCACACCTTTACCGCCACGATTCTGACGAGTAAATTCATCCATGTCTGTACGTTTACCCATACCACGCTCAGATACGATCAGCATATCTTTGCCCTGGCTTTCGATCTGCATACCGATCACAACGTCATTATCTGTCAGGTTCATACCGCGTACGCCCATAGAAACACGGCCTGTGGAACGTACATCTGTCTCATTGAAACGGATACACATACCGTATTTTGTAACGAGGAAAATATCCTCTGTATTATCTGTGATCTTAACTTCGATCAGCTTATCATCTTCACGCAGTACGATCGCTGCAAGTCCTGTCTTTCTGACATTTGCATAATCCTGGATCGGAGTCTTCTTCACAAGACCTTTCTCTGTTGCCATGAACAGATACTTACCTTCCTCGTACTCACGAAGCGGAATGATTGCAGTAATCTTCTCTTCCGGCATCAACTGGAGCAGGTTAATGATTGCTGTTCCACGCGCAGTTCTTCCTGCCTCCGGAATCTCATAAGCTTTCAGTCTGTAGACACGGCCTGTGTTTGTAAAGAACATGATGTAGTGATGACTGGTTGTAATAAACAGCTCACGGATGTAGTCATCTTCCAGTGTCTGCATTCCCTTAATACCTTTACCGCCACGGTTCTGGCTCTTGAATGTGTCCATAGACATTCTCTTGATATATCCAAGTTTTGTCATTGTAATTACGACATTCTCACGCGGAATCAGATCTTCCATGGAGATGTCAAATTCATCAAATCCAATCTTTGTTCTTCTGTCATCACCATATTTCTCAGCAATTACAAGAATCTCTTTTTTAATCACACCAAGAAGAAGTTTTTTATCAGCAAGAATTGCTTTATACTCTTCAATCTTCTTCATAAGCTCTGCATATTCGGCTTCAATCTTCTCTCGTTCCAGACCTGTCAGAGCACGCAGACGCATATCTACGATTGCCTGAGCCTGGGCATCACTGAGTCCAAAGCGTTTGATCAATTCTGCTTTTGCTTCCTGAACATTCTTAGAACCACGGATGATGCGGATGACTTCGTCAATGTTATCCAGCGCGATCAGTAATCCTTCCAGGATATGAGCTCTCTCCTGTGCTTTATTCAGGTCATACTGTGTTCTTCTTGTCACAACATCTTCCTGATGACGCAGATAGTACTGCAGCATCTCAAGAAGATTCATAACCTTCGGCTGATTATCAACGAGTGCCAGCATGATTACACCAAATGTATCCTGAAGCTGTGTATGTTTATATAACTGATTCAGAATTACATTCGGATTCACATCACGACGAAGCTCAATACAGATTCTCATACCTTCACGGTTAGACTGGTCACTTAAATCAGTGATTCCATCAATCTTTTTATCTCTTACAAGCTCAGCGATCTTTTCGATCAGACGTGCTTTATTTACCATATACGGAAGCTCAGTAACAATGATTCTGTTCTTTCCGTTCTGCATTGGCTCAATGTTTGTCACTGCACGCACTCTGATCTTACCGCGTCCTGTTCTGTATGCCTCTTCAATTCCTCTTGTACCAAGGATCTCCGCACCTGTAGGGAAATCTGGTCCCTTCACGATTTCAAGGATTTCCTCAATTGTCGTCTCTTCTTTATCTGCAATTTGATCGTCAATGATCTGAACAACAGCTGAAATAACCTCACGCAGATTATGCGGCGGGATATTCGTAGCCATACCTACTGCGATACCTGATGTTCCATTTACCAGAAGATTCGGGAATCTGGACGGAAGTACAGTAGGCTCCTTCTCTGTTTCATCAAAGTTCGGGATAAAATCTACGGTATTTTTGTTAATGTCCGCTGTCATCTCCATGGAGATCTTGCTCAGACGTGCCTCAGTGTAACGCATTGCAGCAGCGCCATCACCGTCCACTGAACCAAAGTTTCCGTGTCCGTCTACAAGCGGATAACGGGTAGACCACTCCTGTGCAAGATTAACGAGAGCTCCATAAATCGAGCTGTCTCCATGAGGATGGTATTTTCCCATCGTATCACCGACAATACGCGCACATTTACGATGCGGTTTGTCCGGTCCATTATTTAATTCTATCATTGAGTACAGAATTCTTCTCTGTACCGGCTTAAGTCCGTCTCTAACATCCGGAAGAGCACGGGCAGCGATTACGCTCATGGCATAGTCGATGTATGAAGTCTCCATCGTCTTTTTCAGATCGACTTCATGGACTTTGTCAAAAATATTGTCTTCCATCACTTGTCTCCTTTTTTCTAGGGTCAGTCTATCATATAAATTCCAGTATTCTTACGCTTCACACCAGCTCAAAAATCTGACTGGGTTTCGCGTTCTTACGCTCCACACCAGCTCAAAAATCTGACGATTTTTTCGCTGGGTTGGCATTTCTAATGCCAACCCAGATAGATTCATCCAACCATGCTTTCAAGTAAACTTGAAACATGCTTGACTGAATCTACCTGGTGTGTCGCTATAACTACTAGATATCCAGATTTTGTACATATTTCGCGTTTTCTTCGATGAATTCTCTTCTTGGTTCTACTTTGTCTCCCATGAGGGTTGTGAAAGTAAGATCCAACTCGGAAGAGGTCTCATCATCCATTGTTACGCGCAGAAGGATTCTGTGCTCCGGATCCATAGTTGTCTCCCAGAGCTGCTCTGCATCCATCTCTCCAAGACCTTTGTAACGCTGGATCTTGTTGTTGCTGTCACGACCAACTTCTGTGAGAATCTGGTTCAGTTCATCATCGCTGTATGCATACCATACCTTCTTGTTCTTCTCCAGCTTATACAGCGGCGGCTGTGCAAGATATACATATCCTTCTTTGATCAGATCCGGCATGAAACGATACAGGAATGTCAAAAGAAGGGTACTGATGTGCGCTCCATCGACATCGGCATCGGTCATGATAATGATCTTGTGATATCTCAGCTTGCTGATATCAAAATCTTCATGAATTCCCGTTCCGAATGCTGTGATCATTGCCTTAATCTCAGCATTTCCGTAAATCTTATCAAGACGTGCCTTCTCTACATTCAGAATCTTACCACGAAGTGGCAGGATTGCCTGAGTTGCACGGTCTCTGGCTGTCTTCGCAGAACCGCCGGCGGAATCTCCCTCGACGATATAGATCTCACACTTGGACGGATCTTTATCTGAACAGTCTGCCAGTTTTCCCGGAAGGGACATTCCTTCAAGAGCTGATTTTCTTCTTGTAAGATCTCTTGCTTTTCTGGCTGCTTCACGGGCACGCTGTGCCATAACAGACTTTTCGATGATCATCTTTGCAACACTTGGATTCTGCTCCAGGAAGATCTCCAGCTGTGTTCTGACGATATTATCAACAGCTCCACGCGCTTCACTGTTTCCAAGTTTCTGCTTTGTCTGTCCTTCAAACTGAGGATCCTCGATCTTGACACTGACAATCGCTGTCAGTCCCTCACGGATATCCTCTCCTGAAAGCTGCTCGCTCTCTTTCAGCAGCTTATTTTTCTTGCCATAATCGTTGAATACCTTGGTCAATGCACTTCTGAATCCAGCAATATGAGTACCACCCTCCGGCGTTGTAATATTATTTACAAAACCGTAAGTTGTCTCATTGTAGGAGTCATTATGCTGCATGGCAACCTCAACTGCAACATTATCTTTCATACCTTCGCAGTAAATAATCTGCTCATAGAGCGCAGTTTTACTCTTGTTCAGGTATGTTACAAATTCCTTAATACCACCTTCATAGTGGAAAATATGCTCACGGATCTCTTCCTCACGAAGATCTCTTAAGTGAATCTTCAATCCCTTTGTCAGGAATGCCATCTCACGGAAACGCTGTTTCAGTGTATTATAATCAAATACCGTTTCCTCAAAGATTTCCTTGTCCGGAAGGAAAGTAACCTTTGTTCCTCTCAGCTCCGGCTCACATTCTCTGTCAACTCTGAGTTTATAGCATACTTTACCACGCTCATAACGCTGTTTATAAATCTTACCTTCGTTGGCAATCTCTACTTCCAACCACTCAGAAAGAGCATTAACAACAGATGCACCTACTCCGTGCAATCCTCCGGATACCTTGTATCCTCCACCGCCGAATTTACCACCGGCATGCAGGATTGTAAATACAACCTCAACTGCAGGAAGTCCTGCCTTATGGTTGATTCCTACAGGAATTCCACGCCCATTGTCTGTGACCGTTATAGAATTGTCTTTGTTAATGTCTACCTGAATTTTATCACAGTATCCGGCCAGAGCCTCATCCACCGCATTATCTACAATCTCATAAACCAGATGATGAAGTCCTCTGACGGAAGTGCTGCCAATGTACATACCCGGTCTTTTTCTTACGGCTTCCAATCCTTCCAAAATCTGAATCTGGTCCGCTCCGTATTCAGCGTCAAATTCTGTACCTGATGCACCCATTCTTAAACCTCCTAGTTTTCTTTTGCTACATGTCCACTTTTCACATGGAATATCTTGTTGATAGAAAATCTATGATTTACAAACTCATCCAGTCCCGTACAGGTAATCACCGTCTGTATATCATGAATACTATCCAGTAAATAGTTTTGCCTGTTTTTATCCAATTCAGACAAAACATCGTCTAATAACAGGATCGGCGTATCCCCAATGATCCGCTTCACCAGTTCAATCTCGGCTAATTTCAGCGACAACGCAGCTGTTCTTTGTTGTCCCTGAGAACCAAATTTTCTAATATCCAAATCTCCTGACAGGAAACACAGATCATCTCTATGCGGACCTACAGACGTACTTTTCATCCGCAGATCCCTCTCTCTGTTTTTCTTCAGAGCCTGCTCCATCGACATCTCACCAATACTTGATTCATAAGTCAATGTCAGCCGTTCTTTCCCGCCTGTCAGACGGAAATGAATCTCTGAAATAATCTCATTCACCTGTCGTACAAATTCTTTTCTTCTTTCCAAAACCTTTGTTCCATAAGCAGCCAGCTGCATATCCCAGATATCCAGTGTCTCCAACAGATGCTGCTGGTTCGAGCCATAAATATCCTTCAAAAGTGAATTACGCTGGTTGATAATACGGTTGTAGTTCGAAAGATTGTTCAGATAGATCTTATCAAGCTGGGAAAGCTCAAGATCAATAAATCTTCTTCTTCCTGCCGGACCTTCCTTGATGATATTAAGATCCTCCGGAGAAAAGAAGACAAAATGGACAATTCCGAATAACTCACTTGCACGGCGGATCGGTACCTTATCGATCGCAATTCCCTTCGGACTGTTTTTCTTCAGGTGCATATCGATCTGGAAAATAATACCCTTTTTCTCAACTACTGTCTCCAGATGGGATTCATCATACCCAAACTGTATCATATCCCGATCCTTTGTTCCTCTGTGGGATTTCGTCGTTCCTGACAGATACAATGCTTCCAGTATGTTTGTCTTTCCTTGAGCATTATCACCGTACAAAATATTTGTTTTCGGATCAAAGGTCAAATCTAATAAATCATAATTTCTGTAATTTTTCAGCTTTAAAGACTTGATTATCATAATTTCCCCGCCATCACGTTATAACACGAGCGAGAAAACCTCTCACATGTTATTCTACACGTTTTTTAATTATTTTTCAATTTTTATTTCATTTCCATCAAAAGAAGCTGTATCGCCCGGATAAAGCTTTCTTCCGCGTCTCGTATCAATTTCTCCGTTTACAAGAACAAGTCCGTTCTGAATTACGTCCTTAGCCTCAACACCACTTTCAACTAACCCGGCCGCCTTAAGCGCCTGACCGAGTTTAATGAATTCGTCCTGAGGGCGCAGTTTGATTATTTCCATTTCTTGTCACTCCTTAATTAATTTTTATCACTATTTTTGATCTTTATTTTTCTTTTAAACTTTTAATTTTTTGGATTTTAAAAAGTCAAAAAATTGCAGAGCAGGGCATCTGCTCCGCATAATCTATTTTTTTTCTGAGTTTAGACAGCTGCATTAAAATTGACTGGAAGAATCAGATAAATGTAAGACTGATTCTCATCTTTGATAAAGCAAGGTGCTTTTGCATTCATAAAATACAAGTCTACTTCTTCATCTTCAATCACACGAAGTGCATCGATCAAGAACTTTGGATTAAATCCGATCATCAGATCTTTTCCGTCTTTTGTACAGAAAATCAGTTCATCCATAGATCCAATCTGTGATTTGATCTTCAACTCCATTGATTCATTCTTGATGTCAATGATAATCGGCTTTTTATCTCCCTCTTTGATAAGCAGAGTTGCACGATCAATACAATCTAACAGTTCTTTTTTATTCACATGTACTCTTGTTTCATAATCACTGGACAGCATCTGGTCAATCCGGAAATATTCACCTTCAATCAGTCTGGAAACAACCAATGTCCTGTCAAATTCAAAGACAATATGATTTTTTGTAAATGAAATCTCAACTTCAGCATCCGCTTCACCGCCAATGATCTTGCTGATTTCCTGAAGAGTTTTTCCAGGAACGATTACTTTTCTCGGCTGATAAGCATCTTTCAGTTCGATTTTTCGGATTGAAATTCTGTGACCATCAAGAGAAACCACTCTGAGAACATCATTGTCAATCTCAAAAAGTTCTCCGGTCATCATTTTGTTCGTATCATTGTCAGCAATTGAAAAAATAGTCTGGCGAACAACTTCTTTCAAAGTAAACTCGGAAATAGTAATAAAATCTTCACGTTCAATAGCCGGAAGATAAGAAAAATCATCTCCTGACTGGGCTGCGATATTAAATTTCGCTTTTTCACAAGTAATGATCGCCTGATTGTCAGATTCTGTTTCAATAACAACATCATTGTCTGGAAGTTTACGGACAATTTCTGAAAAAATCTTTGCATTTAATGCAATAATACCTCTGGAATCAATAATTCCATCAATTGTAGTTTCAATTCCAAGTTCCATATCATTGGCAGTCAGTTTGATTACATCTGTTGTTGCATCAATCAGAATACATTCAAGAATAGGCATTGTTGTTTTAGAGGGTACTGCCTTGGAAACAATACTGACTCCTTTTACGAGATTCGATTTTTTGCATATGATTCTCATGTTGATGATTACTCCTTTCAGGTTTCAAGGTTACGGTTGGTATGTGGATAACGTTTTTTTCTCGTGTAATTTATGTATATTTATATAAATCGATTCCGCCTCCTCCGCCTTAGGGGGTGTGGATAAGTGGATAAGTGCCTGCAGCCCTTTAAAATCAAGGGTTTGCGGGTTTGGATAACTATGTAGATTACAGAAAAATAACGTGTTGAAACTGTGGGGAAAAAATTTCGGCAAAAAATCCCCATTTTTGTTATCCCAACGTTATTCACATAGAAATCTACAGGTTTTCTACAAAGTTATCCACATTTAACGCGAAAAAACGACAAGTTATTCACAATTTATAGAGTTATCTTCCTTATACAGGATTGATTTTCTTCTTAATTATATTCACAGTGTTGTTTAAAGCCTCATCTGTCTTCAGATCATTCTCAATCTTGCGTACACCATGGCTAATAGAAGCATGATCTTTACCACCGAGCAGGGCACCAATGGATTTTAGCGGTGTATCGGTCATATTTCTGCACAGATACATGACGATCTGGCGTGGAAGAACGATCTCGGCGTTTCGTTTTTTACCTTTTAGTTCAGCTACCGGCACATTAAAGTGTTCAGAAACCACATCCATGATCAGTTCTGGTGAAACTGCACGGGTATCATCCGGTGAGATCATATCCTTCAAAGCCTCAGCAGCCAAAGGAATGTCGATCGGTTTATTCTCCAGATTAGAAAGAGCGATCAGTTTATTCAGAGATCCCTCAAGTTCACGGATATTGGACTTAATATTATTGGCAATGTACTGCATAACTTCATCCGGAATATGATATTTCTCAAGTCCGTCGAGTTCTTCTTTCTTACGAAGGATCGCCATTCTTGTCTCATAGTCAGGAGAGGAGATGTCAGCAATCAGACCCCACTCAAAACGTGTGCGAAGTCTGGCTTCCAGTGTCTCGATGTCCTTCGGAGGCTTGTCACTGGAGATAATAATCTGTTTTCCTGACACATGAAGGTGGTTAAATGTATGGAAAAATTCTTCCTGTGTACTTTCTTTTCCTATAATAAACTGAATATCGTCGATCAGAAGAACGTCATTATTACGATATTTCTCACGGAAGGTGGTCATTGCCAGTTCATTTCCGTTCTTACCTACTTTAAGAGCATCGATCAGTTCATTCGTAAAAGTTTCACTTGTGACATACAGTACTTTTTTGGAGGGATCATGTTCCAAAATGTAATGTGCCACGGAGTGCATCAAATGGGTCTTTCCAAGTCCAACACCTCCATATAAGAAGAGAGGGTTGTAGATCTCTCCCGGAGATTCGGCAACTGCGAGGGAAGCAGCGTGGGCGAAATTGTTGTTGCTTCCAACGACAAATGTGTCGAAAGTGTACTTTGGATTTAAGTTTGCCTTTTCATAAATCGCATTAACACGGGTCTTCTGGACGGAAGACTCTTTCTTTTCCTTAATCACTTTCGGGCTGTCGGTTACAAATTCCACTTCATATTCTGTACCGGTTACTTCGGCGATGCAGACCTTAAAAGGAAGCAGATATTTATCTTGAATATGTTCAAGACTCGCCTTCAGTTTGACGAGAATATATACGGTATTGTCCTTGACTTCATAAACAGTAAGTGGTGCAATCCATGTAGTATAAGAAATATTGGATGAGCAATATTCCAGCTTCATCTTGTTTAGTACCTGATCCCAGTTTTGTTCTACAATGTTCATCGATAGTAACTCCTAATTTTTTAAAATTATAATGGAAAGGTTGAAAATCCAGCACAAATAATTCAGGACTTATCCACATTCAACTCCTGATTATGGCTTTTAGGGCAGACTTTCCCCTACCCAAATACAATGTTTTCAGCAACTGTTTGTTGAAAAAGTGAAAAACAGCCACTTTTTATTAACTTCGTACTAAAATAATGTGGATAACTCTAAAAATGGTAGAGTCTCTCCATTACATTCTACATCAAAAAAGCTGTAGAATCAATGAAAAAACAGTGTGTATAACTTTATCAACATCTTAAAACGTTGATAATTATGGTTTTTTATGAATAAAAAAAATTTTATCCACACGATATTTAGTGGTTTTCCACAGGTTATACAGAAGTTATCCACATATGTTGATAACTTTGTGGATAACTTCTGTATAAGTGCTGTATAATTATGTGGAGAAATAGTTATACCCCTTGATATATAAGGGTTTCGAGGAAATGTGAAATTATTCACAGAAAATGTGAAAAACTCTTTAAAATGAAAAAAGGCCAGAAAATGAGGGAAAGATTGTTGATAAAGCTTGACTTTATGCGGTTTTCCATCTATAATTAAGAGCAGTGTCTTTTAATATTGAGGCGCAGTAACGAAGTTAATTTTGTGAATACTTTTATTATAAGGTATATCAGGCATAAGGGAGGTGTAAGAATATGAAGATGACATTTCAGCCGAAGAAGAGATCAAGATCTAAAGTTCACGGATTCAGAGCAAGAATGAGCACACCAGGCGGAAGAAAAGTTCTGGCAGCAAGAAGAGCAAAAGGAAGAAAACAGTTATCAGCATAGGCCGCATATATGTGGCCTTTTCTTCTATTTATTATTAAATGATAACGGATCTTACTGTTATCTAGAATGAAGAGGATATTGATGAAATTTTCTGAGTCTTTAAAAAAGAATAAAGATTTTCAGTCAGTCTACAGGAATGGAAAATCTTTCGCTAATAAATGTCTTGTAATGTATATAATCCCGAACGAACTGAATAAGAACCGACTGGGAATATCAGTTAGTAAAAAGGTTGGAAACAGTGTGGTAAGACATCATCTTACCCGGTTGATCAGAGAAAGTTACAGATTGTCAGAAGAACATTTCCGATGTGGGTATGATATAGTAGTAATCGCGAGAACAAGTGCAAAGGATAAGAATTATCATGATGTGGAAAGTGCACTGATCCATCTCGGAAAGCTTCATCACATATATGTCTGATAAGACAATGATAAGGAAGTGGCGCAGATGAAGTATATCCTGTTATGGATGATTCGTTTTTACAGGAAATATCTGTCCGGAATGAAGGGCGGATGCACTTGTAAGTATTATCCAACCTGCTCACAGTATGGGTTGGAAGCAATCGAGAAGTACGGAGCTCTCAAGGGAGGTGCTTTGGCGGTATGGAGAATCCTGCGCTGTAATCCATTTTCAAAAGGTGGATATGATCCGGTACCTTAAGGAGGATAAGTAATGGAAGTATACGGACTTTTGGCTTCAGGTTATGGAGACTGGCCGATCATCAAACAGATTGCCTGGCTTTTAGGTCAGGTAATGAATGGTATCTTCAATGTACTTAGCAAGATTGGTATTGAGAATATTGGTGTTTGTATCATTATTTTCACAATCATTATTTATACATTGATGATTCCGCTTACAATCAAGCAGCAGAAGTTTTCTAAGATGTCAGCTGTTATGCAGCCGGAGATCAAGAAAATTCAGAAAAAATACGAAGGAAAGAAAGATCAGGCTTCAATGATGAAGCAGCAGGAAGAGATCAATCTTGTTTATGAGAAGTATGGAACTTCCATGACAGGCGGATGTCTCCCAATGTTGATCCAGATGCCGATTCTGTTCGCGCTGTATCCGGTTATCCGTGATATTCCGACGTATGTAAAAGGCGTTAAAGATGTTTATATGCCTGTAACAGAAGCAATCATGAATACAAATGGTTTCCAGAAGATCATGGAGACGATCGGTGAAGCAAGCCCGGTTCTTATGAACCCTAAGGCTTATGATTATTCCCAGGCAGACACAATCGTAAATGTACTTTATAAATTCCAGGATTCTACATGGAATACGCTGATGGAAAAGATGCCGAGTATCACGGATCTTGCACAGCAGACAATGGATAAGGTTACTCACCTGAACAGTTTCCTTGGAATTAATATCGGAGAGCAGCCGCTGACACAGCTGACAGCTGCATTCCACAACGGATCTGTTGCAGGGATCATCCTTGCAGTACTTATTCCGGTACTTGCAGGTCTGACACAGTTTATCAGTGTTAAGCTTCAGCCACAGCCGGCCGGAGATGACAAAGATAACCCGATGGCAAGCTCTATGAAGACAATGACATACACAATGCCGCTGATCTCAGTATTTATGGGATTCACACTTCCGGCAGGTCTTGGTCTTTACTGGGCAGCAAGTGCAGCAGTAAGATGTATCCAGCAGCTTGCAATCAACAAGTATCTCAGCACAAAATCTCTTGATGAGATGATCAAAGAGAATCAGGAGAAAGCACAGAAGAAACGTGAGAAACACGGAGCTCCTGCAAAAGAGATCAATAAGATGGCTACAACAAGTACTCGTAATGTGGGTACTGTTACAAAAGGAAAATCTGGAATTTCTGAAGCAGAGAAAGAAGAAAAGATCCAGAAAGCACAGCAGAAGGCTCAGAATTCCAAGCCGGGAAGCCTTGCTTCCAAGGCAAATCTGGTAAGCCGTTATAACAGCGGACAGCAGACAAACCAGCCGAAGGCAGAAGATGAGAGCAGCTCTAAAGGAAAAAAGGGCAAGAAATAATAAAGGAAGATTCGTAACTCCTAACCGTTCTCATAAAAAGCAGGAGACGGGTCAGGATTTGAAGATGGAGGAATCGGGATGAACGGTAGTATCAGAGTATCGGCGAAAACAGTTGATGATGCGATCACAGAAGCATTGATCCAGCTTGGTGTAACAAGCGATAGACTGGAGTACGAAGTAATCGAGAAGGGAAGCGCAGGATTCCTGGGAATCGGAATGAAGCAGGCAGTTATTGAAGCGAGAAGAAAACCGGAACCGAAAGAGGAGAAGGTAGAAGAGCCTGTAGTAGAAGAACCTGTGAAAGCCGAGCCAAAGAAGGTTGAAGCAGTTCAGCCTCAGAAAGCAGCAGAAAAGAAAGCGGATGAACCTAAGAAAGCTGCTTTTGAAAAAGCTGTAGAAAAAGAAGTAAAAGAGGAAGTTAAGAAAGAGACAAAACTTGTAGAAGTTCAGCCTCAGACAATCAAAGCAGTAGAAGATTTCCTCAAGAATACAATGAAAGCCATGGACATGGAAGTTGAGCTTAAGACTGAGATCGATCAGGACGGTGCACTTTGTGTAGATATGAGTGGAGAACACATGGGAATCCTGATCGGTAAGAGAGGACAGACTCTGGATTCTCTGCAGTATCTTGCGAACCGTGTAGCGAACAAGCATCAGGAAGGTTATGTAAGAGTAAAGCTTGACACAGAGAACTATCGTGCAAGAAGAGAAGAGACTCTGAGACACCTTGCAAAGAACATTGCACATAAGGTAAAGAGAAACAGAAGACCGGTAGCACTTGAGCCGATGAATCCTTATGAGAGAAGAATCATCCACTCAGCACTGCAGTCAGATCCTTATGTGATGACACATAGTGAGGGAGAAGAGCCGTTCAGAAAAGTTGTTATTACTTTGAAGAAATAATACTGTTTATGAATCGGAAGCGAAAGGACGTTTACGCTTCACGGATACTTTCGTGAGGTGTGGAACGTCCTTTTTTCTATGTAAAATATGATGATACCAGAATACAGAGCAGGAAAACAGAAAGGAAATAAGGCATGAATCAGGATACGATTGCAGCGATTTCTACAGGTATGACCAATTCGGGAATCGGAATTGTAAGAATCAGCGGAAGTGAAGCGCTGGAGATAGCAGATCGTGTATATAAAGGGAAAGAAACGATTACAGAAGTGCCAACGCATACGATTCATTATGGACATGTAATGGATGGAGATGAGACAGTTGACGAAGTACTTGTGATGGTGATGCGCGGACCTCGTACATTTACAGGAGAAGACACAGTTGAGATCAACTGTCACGGTGGAACTTATGTTGTAAGCAGAGTTTTGGAGACAGTCTTAAAGGCGGGAGCAAGACCGGCAGAGCCGGGAGAATTTACCAAGAGGGCATTTTTAAACGGCAAGATGGATCTGTCACAGGCAGAGGCAGTCATCGATGTGATCACATCAGAAAATGAGTATGCGCTGCAAAGTTCGATCAGCCAGCTCAAGGGAAGTGTGAAGAACAGGATCAAAGAGATCCGTGAGAAGATTATTTATCATACAGCGTTTATTGAGACTGCGCTGGATGATCCGGAGCATATCAGTGTCGATGGATATGGCGATGTGCTCAAAGAGGCAGCAGAAGAGGTGATCGGTCAGCTGAAAGAACTGATTGATTCCTCGGATGATGGAAGGATCATGAAAGAGGGAATCCAGACAGTGATTCTTGGAAAACCGAATGCAGGAAAGTCTTCACTTCTGAATATTCTGGCCGGTCATGACCGTGCGATCGTTACGGATATTGAAGGTACGACAAGAGATGTTTTAGAGGAGCAGATCCGTCTGCAGGGACTGACTTTGAATATCATTGATACTGCCGGAATCCGTCAGACAGACGATATCGTGGAAAAAATGGGTGTCGATAAGGCAAAAGAATACGCAAAAGATGCGGATCTTATTATTTATGTTGTAGATGCATCAAGAAATCTTGACGAAAATGATGAAAAAATCTTTGATTTGATTTATGATAAAAGAACAGTGATTCTGCTTAATAAGTCGGATCTGGATACTGTAGTGACAGAAGAGATGATCCGCGAAAGGATTTCACAAAAAGGTGTTCAGAAGCAGATTCCTGTGATTGCGATTTCTGCAAAGGAAGAGCAGGGAATCAAGGAACTTGAGAACACCGTGAAAGCAATGTTCTTAAAGGGAGATCTCTCATTCAATGAAGAGGTTTATATTACAAATGCAAGACAGAAAAATGCATTGGTCAATGCGAGAGAGAGTATGAGGAAAGTCATTTTCAGCATTGACGCCGGCATGCCGGAGGATTTCTATTCGATCGATCTGATGGATGCCTATGAATCACTTGGAAATATTACCGGAGAATCAATAGGAGAAGATTTAGTAAATGAAATATTCAGCAAGTTCTGTATGGGAAAATAAAGATGAATATGATGTTGTCGTTGTAGGCGCAGGACATGCGGGCTGTGAGGCTGCACTTGCGACTGCGAGACTTGGATTTAAGACAGTGATCTTTACGGTCAGTGTGGACAGTATTGCGCTGATGCCATGCAATCCAAACATCGGAGGAAGCTCAAAGGGACATCTGGTCAGAGAGCTGGATGCGCTCGGCGGAGAGATGGGAAAGGTCATTGACCAGACATTTATCCAGTCTAAGATGCTCAACAGTTCAAAAGGTCCTGCCGTGCATTCACTGCGTGCACAGGCGGATAAGGCAAACTATAGTAAAACAATGCGTCAGGTGCTTCAGAATCAGGAGAATCTGGATATCCGTCAGATGGAAGTGACAGAGATCCTGACAGAGGATGGGAAGATCACAGGAGTACAGACGTACTCGGGCGCTATTTACCGCTGTAAGGCCGTTGTACTCTGTACGGGTACATATTTAAAGGCTCGCTGTATTTACGGCGAAATAAGCACACATACGGGCCCTAACGGGCTTCAGAGTGCCAACTACCTGACAGATAGTCTGAAAGCACTCGGAATTAAGATGTACCGCTTCAAAACAGGTACACCGGCACGTATTGATAAGAATACGATTGATTTCAGCAAGATGCAGGAACAGAAAGGAGATGAGAGAGTTGTACCGTTCTCATTTACTACAGATCCTGAGAGTGTTCAGATCGATCAGGCATCATGCTGGCTGACTTATACGAATGAGACAACACATGAGATCATCCGTGACAATCTGGACCGTTCACCGCTTTATTCAGGAGCGATTGAAGGTACAGGTCCGAGATATTGTCCGTCGATCGAGGATAAGGTTGTGAAATTCCCGGACAAGAACCGTCATCAGGTATTTATCGAGCCGGAAGGACTTGAGACGAATGAAATGTATGTCGGTGGAATGTCCAGTTCACTTCCGGAAGATGTCCAGTATGCAATGTACAGAAGTGTGCCGGGACTGGAACATGCGAAGATCGTGCGAAATGCGTATGCAATCGAATATGACTGCATCGATGCAAGACAGTTGAAGAGCACATTGGAATTCAAAGAGATAGAAGGTCTATTCAGTGGTGGACAGTTTAACGGAAGTTCAGGCTATGAAGAGGCTGCTTCCCAGGGACTGATCGCAGGAATCAATGCGGCGAGAAAGCTGCAGGGAAAAGAAGGTATCGTGATCGACAGATCCCAGGGATATATCGGAGTTCTGATCGATGATCTTGTTACAAAAGAGAGTCATGAACCATATCGTATGATGACTTCACGCGCAGAGTACAGACTGCTTCTTCGTCAGGATAATGCAGATATGCGTCTTACAAAGATTGGTTACGAGGTGGGACTGATCGACGAAGAGAGATATCAGAAACTACTGAAAAAGGAAGAGATGATCGAAAAAGAGATCGAGCGTGTGGAGCACACAAATGTAGGTACTACAGAAGCTGTACAGGCATTGCTTGAATCATATGAAAGCACACCGCTGACATCAGGAACAACACTTGCAGAGCTGATCCGCAGACCGGAGCTGTCTTATGAGAAGATCGCACCGATTGATAAGCACAGAGAAGAACTGCCATATGATGTCAAAGAACAGGTTGATATTAATATCAAATATGATGGCTATATCAAGCGTCAGATGCGTCAGGTAGAGCAGTTTAAGAAGCTTGAGAACAAGAGAATTCCAGAAAATATTAACTATGATGAGATCCAGAGCCTTCGTCTTGAGGCAAAGCAGAAACTGAATCAGATCCGTCCGTCATCAATCGGTCAGGCATCCAGGATCTCAGGAGTTTCACCGGCAGATGTGTCCGTGCTTCTTGTATATTTAACATAATATAGCAAGAATTCTCTTTCCTCTGCAGGTGGGAGATGAATTGCGCAAAAATAGAGAGAACACTTGTTCGATAATGGGTTTCGTGGTATAATAGAGTCAGTCGAAAACATAGATTATTAGAGAGAGGACTGATTTGCATGGAAAAAATAGATCATAATGCACATTCAGTGTATCTGATGTATTATCATCTGATCATGGTAGTAAAATATCGAAGGAAAGTCATTGATAATCCAATTTCAGAAAGAGCAAAAGAGATATGGGAACATATTGCTCCACGGTATGGGATTGTTCTGGAAGAATGGAATCATGACATTGATCATGTGCATGTAATGTTCCGTGCGCAGCCGAGAACGGAACTTAGTAAATTTATCAATGCTTATAAAAGTGCCAGTAGCAGACTATTGAAAAAGGAGTATCCGGAAATCAGGGAAAAACTTTGGAAAGAAGCCTTTTGGAGTCAGAGCTTCTGTCTGTTGACAGCTGGAGGCGCCCCAGTAGAAGTAATCCGTCAATACATTGAAACCCAGGGAGAGAAGAAGTATTGAACATAGCATATCGTTTCCGGATTTATCCGACAGAAGAACAGAAGATATTTCTTGGCAAAACATTTGGCTGCTGTCGTTTTTTGTATAATCAGATGCTTAATGATAAGATCCAAGAGTATGAAAAGACGAAGAAAATGTTAAAAAACACACCAGCCATGTATAAAAAGGAATATCCATTTTTGAAAGAAGTAGATTCGCTGGCGCTGGCAAATGTCCAGCTTCATCTGGAAAAGGCATATAGGAATTTTTTTCGGGATCCCAAGATTGGATTTCCGAAGTTCAAGTCAAAACATCATTCCAGAAACAGCTATACAACGAATGTGGTTAATGGAAATATCCTGGTGGAAAGTAAGCGAATCCGGCTTCCTAAATTAAAATGGATTGCCATGAAAAAACACAGGGAGCCAGCAAAAGGCCTTCGCCTGAAATCAGTGACAGTCAGTATGGAACCATCTGGAAAATACTTTGCAAGCCTGCTGTATGAAGGATACAGCTGTGAAAACCAAGCAGTTGAACCAGATTACAGTACTGCGAAGATACTTGGAATAGATTATGCCATGCAAGGGATGGCGGTGTTTTCAGAAGAGGTTGAGACGGAAGAAGCAGGATTTTTTAGAAAAAACGAAAAAAGACTGGCGAGGGAGCAACGAAAGTTGTCAAGATGCGTACGAGGAAGTCATAATTATGAACTGCAGAAAAAGAAAGTTGCCAGATGTCATGAAAAGATACGAAATCAGAGAAGAGATTATCTGCACAAACTAAGCCGAAAGATTGCAGACGGTTATGATGCAGTCGCAGTGGAAGATATCGATATGAAAGCAATGGGTCAATGCCTGCATTTCGGAAAAAGCGTACATGATAATGGATATGGAATATTCAGGGAAATGATAGACTATAAACTGGCGTGGAAAGGAAAGAAAATGGTAAAGGTAGACCGTTTCTTTCCTTCCAGTAAAAAATGCTGTAAATGTGGAAGGATAAAGAAAGAGCTGAAATTATCCGAAAGAGTCTATCACTGTGCGTGTGGAAATGAGATGGACAGAGATCGTAATGCAGCAATCAACATCCGTGAAGAGGCAAGAAGGATGTTGACAGCATAAATGTCCGTATCCGGACAAGTTGATAATAAAAAAATATGCCCGTGTCCGGGCAAAAGAATCGCGGGGCACGCGAGGATAGCTTGTAGATACTTGGCTCAGTAGAGCCATTGAGCAAGAAGCCCCCACTTCAAAATCAGTGATTTAAGTGGTGGGAGCATGTCACCATAACGAAAACTAAAATTTCTTGAGCAGTATTTGTAAATGAGGTATAATAAAAAGCAGTTGGTAGCCGCCGGTCATGGAATATCAGGAATGGCGGCATGGAAAGAAGAACCAACTGCTTTTTTAGGGCTTATAAACAAGAAAAGAAAGTAACTGATTGAGACAGGTACAAAGAGTAATAGGAGGAGTTGCCATGTTAAGAATAGGAATGCTGACCAGCGGTGGAGACTGCCAGGCACTTAACGCAGCAATGCGCGGTGTTGTAAAAGGAATTTGCAACAAGCGCAAAGATGTAGAAATCTACGGATTTAAAGATGGATACAAAGGTCTGATCTATTCGGATTTCAATATGTTGACATCAAGGGATTTCTCAGGAATCCTGACACAGGGCGGAACAATTCTTGGTACATCCCGTCAGCCGTTCAAACTGATGCGTGTGCCGGACAAGGATGGAATAGATAAGGTAGAGGCAATGAAGCACACATATCATAAGCTTCATCTGGATTGTCTTGTAGTTCTTGGAGGAAACGGAACTCATAAGACAGCGAATCTTCTTCGTGAGGAAGGACTCAATGTAGTGACACTGCCGAAGACGATCGATAACGATCTGTGGGGAACAGACATGACATTTGGATTCCAGAGTGCGGTTGATATTGCAACAGATACAATTGACAGAATCCATACAACAGCAACATCCCATAGCCGTGTATTTATTATCGAGGTTATGGGTCACAAAGTTGGACATGTAACTCTGCATGCAGGAATTGCAGGCGGCGCAGACGTTATTCTGCTTCCGGAGATCCCATATGATATCAAAGCGATCAAAAATGTGATCGACAAACGTACACAGGCAGGTAAGAGATTTACAATCCTTGCTGTTGCAGAGGGTGCGATTTCCAAAGAAGATGCAAAACTGAAAAAGAAAGAATACAAAGAGAAGCTGGCAAACAGAAAATATCCTTCTATCGCTTACGAACTGGCAGAACAGATTGAAAAAGAGACAGACAAGGAAGTTCGTATCACAGTTCCTGGACATACACAGAGAGGTGGCACACCTTGTTCTTATGACCGTGTATTTGCAACAAGAGTCGGAGCGAAGGCAGCAGAATTGATCCTGAATGAAGAATACGGATATATGGTAGCCATGAGAAATGGTGAGATTGTGAAAGTTCCGCTGGAAGAGGTTGCAGGAAAGCTGAAATATGTTGATCCGAACTGTGGTCTGATCAAAGAAGCGAGAACAATCGGTATCAGCTTCGGAGACGAGGTGTAATCCATGTCATATACGGCGCTATACAGAAAGTTCCGTCCTTCTGAATTCGAAGATGTAAAAGGACAGGATCATATTGTTACAACGCTTCAGAACCAGATTAAGGCGAACAGGATCGGACATGCGTATCTGTTTTGTGGAACGCGTGGAACCGGTAAGACGACGGTTGCGAAAATATTTGCGAAGGCAGTAAACTGTGAGCACCCGGTAAATGGAAGTCCGTGCGGGGAGTGTGAAATGTGTAAATCCATCGCCGCCGGCACTTCAATGAATGTGATCGAGATCGATGCCGCATCGAACAATGGTGTTGATAATATCCGTGAGATCCGGGAGGAAGTGACATATCGGCCGACAGAAGGTAAGTATAAAGTATACATTATCGATGAGGTGCATATGCTTTCCATCGGAGCATTTAACGCATTGCTTAAGACGCTTGAGGAGCCGCCGGAATATGTTATTTTTATTCTGGCGACGACAGAAGTGCATAAGATCCCGATTACGATTCTTTCCAGATGTCAGCACTATGATTTCAAGAGAATCAGCATTGAGACAATCACAGACCGTATGCGTGATCTGATGCAGACAGAGCAGGTAGAAGTGGAAGAAAAAGCACTCCGCTATATCGCAAAAGTGGCAGACGGATCTATGCGTGATGCACTCAGTCTGCTGGATCAGTGTATTGCATTTTATCTGGGACAGAAGCTGACGTATGACCATGTGCTTGAAGTGCTTGGTGCGGTGGATACGGATGTGTTCAGCCGCCTGTTTCGGAAAGTATTGGAAAGAGATGTTGCCGGAGTTCTTGATATTGTGGATGATCTGGTTATGCAGGGACGTGAACTGACCCAGCTGGCCGCAGATTTTACATGGTATCTGAGAAATTTGCTTTTGGTCAAAACTTCTGATAATATAGAGGACGTGCTGGATGTGTCTACGGAAAATATGCTGCAGCTCAAGGAAGAATCAGAGATGATCGAACTTGATATGCTGTTGCGTTATATCCGTATATTCTCAGAACTTTCCGGTCAGCTGAAGTATGCGACGCAGAAGAGAGTGCTTCTGGAAGTTGCATTGATCAAGCTTTGTACTCCGGCGATGGAGACTGGTCAGGATGCACTTCTTGACAGGATTCGTGCGGTAGAAGACAAAGTGGAGAAAGGTCTTGCTGCAGCTGCAGATATGCCGCAGCGGGTTGTTTACGTGAATGGAGATGAAGCGTCAACATCCGGATCAGGCGTTGCGGGAAGCAGGAAGGCGAAACCGGAGCTGCCGAATGCAATTCCGGAGGATGTGCAGGAAGTTGTGAAGAATTTCCGTTCTATCGCAGATGAAGCGTCAGGTATGATCAGAGGCTTTCTTAAGAAAGCAAGACTGAGTCTTGGGGGTGACAATCGTTTGTTGATTGTACTGCCAGATGTTATGTCCGCAGATATGGTAGGTAGAGAAGATCATGTGCAGGAACTTGAACAGCTCATTGAAGAGAAGATTGGGAAGAAGGTCGAGGTAGATGTCCGTCATGTAGAAGAGGGCAGACACTTTGAGGATACATTTGTGGACATAGAACAGAAAATAAATATGGAAATAACAGTGGAGGATTAGACATGGCAAAGCGTGGAGGATTTCCAGGCGGCGGAATGCCGGGAAATATGGCGAATCTGATGAAGCAGGCACAGAAGATGCAGCGTCAGATGGAAGAGCAGCAGAAAGAACTTGAGACAAAAGAGTTCACAGCAGCTGCAGGCGGCGGAGTAGTAGAAGTGACTGTATCCGGTAAAAGAGAAGTAACAAAAGTAAAACTTGCAGAAGAAGTTGTAGATCCGGACGACATTGAGATGCTGGAAGACCTGATTGTAGCAGCGACAAATGAAGCACTGCGTCAGGTTGAGCAGGAGACAAATGCAGCAGTATCTAAGATGACAGGCGGACTTGGCGGTCTTGGAGGCGGAATGTTCTAATGGATTACTACAGTAATCAGATCAGCCGTCTGATCGAGGAGTTCTCGAGACTTCCGGGAATCGGGAATAAATCAGCACAAAGACTTGCATTTCATGTGATCAATATGCCGGTAGAACAGGTAGAAGGACTTGCGAATGCAATCGTAGATGCCCGTAAGAATGTCCGTTACTGTAAGGAATGCTGTACATTGACGGATAAGGATATCTGCCCAATCTGCAGCAACCCGGACAGAGACCATAAGACAATTATGGTAGTGGAGACACCGCGTGATCTGGCAGCGTATGAGAAGACCGGAAAGTATAATGGAGTCTATCATGTACTTCACGGAGCAATTTCTCCAATGCTTGGAATCGGTCCCGGGGATATCCGTCTGAAAGAATTGATGGAGCGCCTACAGGGAGATGTGGATGAAGTGATCATTGCGACGAATTCCAGTCTGGAAGGAGAGACAACAGCAATGTATATCAGTAAACTTATCAAGCCGGTCGGAATCAAGGTGAGCAGGATTGCCAGTGGAGTTCCGGTTGGTGGTGACCTGGAATACATTGATGAGGTAACACTTCTTCGTGCATTGGAAGGAAGAACTGAATTGTAAAAGTATTTGAGACATCAACAGGAGGGACTGGCTATGACGAAGAAAAAAGTGACATCTTCGGATGTGGCGAAGCGTGCGGGAGTTTCACAGGCAACGGTCTCGATGGTGCTCAATAAGAAGTATAACGTCTCTTTTTCCAAAGAAGTAATCCAGAAAGTGGAGGTAGCGGCGGAAGAACTGGGATATGAGCTTCCGAAGCGCAGAGCACAGCGTGGAGAGCGAAGAGAAAAGCTGCTCGTTGTCATCAGCCCGAATCTGACAAACCCATATTATGTAATGCTTTTACAAGGGATTGAATCAAGGGCGACAGAGCAGGGATTCGGAATCTTTGTCTGTAATACACAGAGAGACTTAAAACTGGAAGAGCGTTATCTGAAAATGATCTCGACTCTGAATGCACAGGGGATTATCTATATGTGCAATCCGGGAAAATGTTTTCTTGGGCAGCTGAAAGAAATGTCTGAAAGGATTCCGGTTGTTGTGATCAATAACCAGGAGAAGCATTTGGATGTAGATGCAGTAGAGTTGGACAATACAAAGCTTGGAAGATTAATGGGCAGACATCTTCTGGAGCTGGGGCATCAGCATGTGGCATACATTACCCCACCACTGACAGCAAGACAGAAGCAGAGATTCCGCCGGGTAGAAGGATTCCTGGATGAATTCAGAAAAGCCGGATATGGCGATCAGGTGATCGTAAAAGAAGCAGACGAAGAGTTTGATAAAAATGTTCCGGGAATTGATTCGGAGTACCGGATCGGATATGATCTGACAAAAGAACTGCTTCGGACTGAGGAAAATCTTACTGCAATTGTGGGATTGAATGATATGATCGCATTTGGGATCATGGATGCACTTCAGGATATGAAGTATAAAGTTCCCGGAGATGTCTCGGTTATGGGATGTGATAATACTTTATTTTCCAAAGTTAAGAAAGTGTCACTTACAACAATTGAGCATTTTGTGGTTCACAAAGGAATGGATGCCTGTGACATCATCATGAAGAAGATCAGTTCAAGAGACTGGAAGTATACGGAATTTGAACCGGTCAGTATTTATCATGTGGAATATGAGCCACAGATCGTGGTTCGTGGAACAACGTCTTATGCGAAGACAAAATAGTTGATGCATGGACGTTGGATTATTTAAAATTAATAAAAAACAACAATATTATTACTAATAAAAACGAAATATTCTGATTCAGGGAAAAGTTGGTAAAGCCTTTAAAATAAAGACTTTTATACAGATGAGAAACAATTAATATTAACTAATATTAATAAAAACGGTTAATATATCGGATTATTAAGAGAAAAAATATCTATTAATAATTTTTGAGGCAGTTGACCTTGGGTTTTGGAAGCTATATAATCAGCTCATAAACAAACGAATTACTGTTAGAAAAACTGAGAGCAGTATCAGCAGTAAGCGAAAGATTCATGTATAGGAGGACTTAAAAATGAAATTTTTTATCGACACAGCTAATGTAGAGGATATCAAGAAAGCAAATGACATGGGAGTGATCTGCGGAGTTACAACAAACCCGTCTCTGATCGCAAAAGAAGGACGTGTTTTTGAAGAAGTTATTGCTGAGATCGCATCTATCGTAGACGGACCGATCAGTGGAGAGGTTAAAGCTACAACAACAGATGCAGAAGGCATGATCGCAGAAGGACGTGAGATTGCAAAGATCCATCCGAACATGGTAGTTAAGATCCCTATGACAGTAGAGGGTCTGAAGGCTGTTAAAGTTCTTACAGCAGAGGGAATCAAGACAAATGTAACTCTGATCTTTACAGCAAACCAGGCACTTCTTGCAGCAAGAGCAGGAGCTACTTATGTTTCTCCGTTCCTTGGACGTCTGGATGACATTTCTACAAAGGGTGTTGACCTTGTTGCAGAGATTGCAGAGATGTTCGAAGTAGCAGGAATTGAGACAGAGATCATCGCAGCAAGTGTACGTAATCCGATTCATGTAACAGAATGTGCACTGGCAGGAGCAGATATTGCAACAGTACCTTACAAGGTAATCGAGCAGATGACACATCACCCGCTGACAGATGCAGGTATCGAGAAGTTTAAAAAGGATTACATTGCTGTTTTTGGTGAGTAATCCGGGAAATAACGTTAAGACTGGAAACAGAATCAGAATGGAAATTAAAAAGGAGATATCATGAATAAGTTAGAGCTTATGAAAACTGCGAATGAGATCCGGAAAGGGATTGTGACAGCACTGCATAGCGCAAAGGCCGGACATCCAGGTGGATCTCTCTCCGCAACAGAGATTTTTACATACCTTTATTTTGAAGAGATGAACGTAGACCCGAAAGATCCAAAGAAAGCGGATCGCGATCGTTTTGTTCTTTCTAAAGGACACACAGCTCCGGGATTATATTCTACACTTGCGCAGAAAGGATTCTTCCCGAAGGAAGATCTCGTGACACTTCGTCATACAGGATCTTATCTTCAGGGACATCCGGATATGAAACATATCCCGGGTATTGATATGTCTTCCGGATCTCTTGGACAGGGAATTTCAGCAGCTGTAGGTATGGCAATCGCAGGAAAGCTTGACAATGCAGACTACAGAGTATATACACTGCTTGGAGACGGTGAGATCCAGGAAGGTCAGGTATGGGAGGCTTCCATGCTGGCCGCACATAGAAAACTGGATAACCTTGTTGTTATCGTTGATAATAACAATCTTCAGATCGATGGAGCAATTACAGAAGTCAACTCTCCGTACCCAATCGATAAGAAGTTTGAGGCATTTAATTTCCATGTAATTAATATCGATGGAAATGACTTTGATCAGATCGATGCTGCATTCAAAGAAGCAAAGACAGTCAAAGGACAGCCGACAGCTATTATTGCTAAGACAGTAAAAGGAAAAGGTGTATCCTTCATGGAGAACCAGGTAGGATGGCACGGAAAAGCTCCGAACGATGAAGAGTATAAGATTGCAATGGAAGAATTAGAGAAAGCAGGTGAAGCATTATGTCAGAAGTAAAGAAGATCGCAACAAGAGACAGCTACGGTAATGCTTTGGCTGAACTCGGAACAGAACATGATAACGTTGTAGTACTTGATGCCGATCTGGCAGCAGCTACAAAGACAGGTGTATTCAAGAAAGCACATCCGGATCGTTTTATCGATTGTGGTATTGCAGAGTCTAATATGATCGGTGTTGCAGCAGGTCTTGCAACAACAGGAAAAGTTCCATTTGCAAGTTCTTTCGCAATGTTCGCAGCAGGACGTGCATTTGAGCAGGTAAGAAACTCTGTTGGATATCCACACCTGAATGTAAAGATTGGTGCAACACATGCCGGAATTTCTGTTGGAGAAGACGGAGCAACACATCAGTGTAATGAGGATATCGCCCTGATGCGTACAATCCCGGGAATGGTTGTAATTAACCCAGCTGATGATGTAGAGGCAAGAGCAGCAGTGCGTGCCGCTTATGAGCATCAGGGACCGGTTTACATGAGATTTGGACGTCTCGCAGTGCCGGTGATCAATGACAGACCGGACTACAAGTTTGAGCTTGGAAAAGGTGTTGTATTAAGAGAAGGAAAAGACCTGACGATCATCGCAACAGGACTTCCTGTAAGCAACTGTCTGGAAGCAGCTGAGAAGCTTGCAGCAGACGGAATTGATGCAAAAGTGATCAACATTCATACAATCAAACCTCTTGATGAGGAACTGGTTGTAGCAGCTGCAAAAGAGACAGGAAAAGTTGTTACAGTTGAAGAGCATTCCGTTATCGGCGGACTTGGAAGTGCTGTATGTGATGTACTTTCAGAGAAAGCACCGACACAGGTTATGAAGATCGGTGTGAATGATACATTCGGTGAGTCTGGTCCGGCACTTGAGCTTCTGAAGAAGTATGGTCTTGATACAGACAGCATCTACGAGAAGATCAAAGCATTTGCAAAATAATTAATAAGAAGAACGCTTCGGGCTTTCTGTTCACAGAATATCTGCGATCAGAGAGTACCGGAGCGTTTTTTGCTGTCTGGAAATATTGAAAGAATGCTGTGTACGAAAGGTAATATTTGTCGAACTTACCTGACACTAATTGATAAAATCTCCCGATTTCCTTGTGCTATGTTAAGGGCAATCCCCGGGAAATTAAATAAAAGTGATAGAAAGGTGAGTATAAAATGGAGAGACAGATTCCAAAAAATGTGCGTCAGATAGGAAATGTGAGTGACAGTCCCAAAATCTATGTGGAAGATTATGTAGATACCTTTTTTCTTCAGCTAAGTGAAAAAAGCGAGAAAGAAAAACAACCAGAAGGAGCCTTTCTGATTGGTGAAATGCAGAAGCAGGACAATGAAGAATATATTTATATTTATGGTGCGATAAAAATAAAAGAGTTAAAAAAGGAGGGCGGTGAATACCTGATCAGTGACAAGATATGGAAATGTGGTTGCGAAGAGTGCAGCCAGTATTTTGAAGAAGGAGAAATCATAGGCTGGTTTGTGACAGAGCATGATTTACAGCTGGCTCCGGGTTCTGTCAACGTAAAGCTGCATAAAAAATTATTTCCAAAGAAAAATACCGTCCTTGTTATGAAAGATTCGGCAAATCAGGAAGATGTATTTTTTGTACATAAGCTGGGAGATCTGATGGAAATGGGGGGACACTATACTTACTACGAGAAGAATCCGTGCATGCAGAATTATATGATTGCAAGTCGAAAAAAAAATGGGGCAGTTCAGACAGAAACTGTGGAGGATACAGCTGCACAAAGCTTTCGTTCTCTGGTACGTGAACGGGGCGGTCAGAAAAGAGAAAGAAGGACAGGCGGTCTGATGTATGGAATCAGTACAGGTCTTGTACTGGTTCTGATCGTGATGGGCGTTTCTATGATGAACAATTTCAGTAAAATGAAATCCCTTCAGAATAAGATAAATGTAGTTGCTGAGGGGGAAAAGCAGACCTCCTCACCGGATGTGAAAGAGACGAGTGGAGCAGCAGCTACTGCGGAGAAAAGCCAGGAAGCAGCAGATACAGAAACGGAATCCGCAGAGATAACGGAAGAAAATGAAGGGGAAGAACAGACGGAAGATAAGAATACAGAAAGTGTTCCGGTTTCCGGGACGGCTGTTGCAGCAAATGAAAATGATGGTATTTATGTGGTGGAAAAAGGGGATACCCTTGCAATTATCAGTAAGAAAATGTATGGAGATGTGAATCATGTCGATGCGATCAGCCGTATGAATGGATTACAGAATGGGAATCTGATCTATATTGGACAAAAATTGATATTGCCATAAATCCGTGTTATACTGTGAAAGACAAGTGAAAGCGAAATGTGTACCAATTGAAAAAGGTGCACGGGACAAACGATAAGGGGAGCAATATGGCGCGAAAGAAAATGTCGAATTTACAGGTGGTAAAAACGCAGGATGATAGAAAAGCGCTGAGACAGAGGGAAAGAAGGATCAAACGCCGGAGAAGAAAAGAAATTCTTACCTATATCATCCTGATTGCAATGGCAATCTGCGGAACTTACCTCCTTTTAGATAGCAAGACTTATGGAACAGTCCGCAAGGCGGACAGTTACGCGAAAGACCTTTCGGACACGAATAATTATGTTCAGTTTGCAGATGGAATTGTGCGTTATAATCATGACGGTGTGGTATTTCTGAATAAGAAGAATGAGGAAAAGTGGATTCAGCCAACACAGCTGCAGATGCCGGTGATTGTTGTGAAAGATGATGTATTTGCAGTTGCTGACAGCGGAGGCAACTGCATTCTCGTATTTACAAAAAACGGGTTGAAAGGTGAGATTCAGACGACATTACCGATTGAGAGAATCGCAGTATCGAATCAGGGAATTGTCAGTGCAATTTTAAAAAATGAGAATTCACCGAAGATCATATCCTATGATGCGGCAGGAAATATTCTGGTAGAGCAGCAGATTACGATTGGAAATACAGGATATCCAATCGCATTGGATTTGTCTGATGACGGAAAGGTTCTGGCAGTTTCTTATCTTTATACCAAGGGAACACAGGTACAGAGCAGGATTGGATATTATAATTTTGATACTGCCGGCAAAGAGAAGGCAGATAACAAAGTGACAGCAGATACTTATGAGGATATGTTGATCGGCGAGATTTTCTTTATGGGAAATGACAGATCCGTTGCAGTTGGAGATAATGGATTTGAGATTTATACGGGAAAAGATACTCCGAAGCAGACGAAAGAAGTGAAGGTGAATCAGGAGATAAGAAGTGTTTTCCATTCGGATTCTTATTTCGGATTTGTTCTGCTTAATCAGGAGAAGTCAGGGTATGAGTTGAGATTGTATAATCAATCGGGAGATACTGTGTTCAGCAAAGAGATACAGGGAGATTATAGTCATGTAAAGATGGATGGAGACAATATCATTCTGTATGATGGAAGTAAGTGCTGTATTTATACAACGACAGGAATTCTGAAGTTTAAGGGAGACCTGGGAGCAGATGTGCAGGAAATCTTTGATGCATTTGGTCTGAACAGATACTATGTGATGAGTGATAATGAACTGCGAATTGTTTATTTGACAAAATAGGAGAGATATATGGAGAATTGGTTGTTACTTGCGGTCGGAGTTGTGTTTTTAGTCTGCATGATTGCCGGCTTTGTGAAGGGATTTCTCAGAATTGGTTTATCCCTTCTGTCAACAATATTGACACTGGTACTGGTGTCATTCCTTTCCCCATACGTGTCGGATGCGCTGATGAAGCATACGCCGGCGCAGGACGTACTGGAGAAGAAGATAGTGGAAGCATTTATGCCGGAGATTTCAGCAGATGATCTGTTGAAGGCGAATCTCAGCGGAACACCTCTGGAGAATTTAACGGTAGACCAGATCAAGTCATTAAGCGAATCTGGATGGGACAAACTGGGAATAACCGCACAGGATATCCTGAAAGTGGTCGGAGATCTTCCAAAGGATACACAGATCCGTGAGATTGAGAATTCAATGCTGCCACAGTTTTTGAAAGATGCACTGCTGGAGAATAATAATACTGCGATTTATGAAGAACTGGATGTTACAACTTTCCCAGAATATGTTGCGGCCTATATTTCACGAATGATTCTCAATGTTGTGTCATTTCTTGTGACATTTTTGATTGCGATCATTCTTGTAAGTGCATTGATGTATGCGGTGAATATTATTGGTGAACTTCCGTTACTTGGTGCGATCAATCATCTGGCGGGAGGTGTGCTGGGAATTGGTCTTGGATTTATTATCGTATGGATCGCGTTCCTTGTGCTGACACTGATTTATACGACAGCGATTGGAACAACGTGTTATGCAATGGTGGAGCAGAGTACGATCCTGACGTTTTTGTACAACCATAATCCGCTGTTGATCTGGTTACTTGGATTCCGGTAGGAAAAATAAAAAAGAAAAATATTAAAAATAGGGTTGACACTCTCGATAAGCTATGATATCATATAGAAGTTCTGTTGAGGACATACATATGGGGGATTAGCTCAGTTGGGAGAGCGCCTGCCTTGCAAGCAGGAGGTCACGAGTTCGACTCTCGTATTCTCCACTAAGATTACGGATTGTGCATTGCACAGTCCGTTTTTTAATATATTAGGAAAGTGCTTTCCTAATATATTAAAAACGCTCCGCTTAGGATACGCAACAAAAAAACATCCCACAGCGCGAAATCTGTGAGATGTTCTTCATAGCTCCCCCTGTTGGACTTGAACCAACGACACTTCGGTTAACAGCCGAATGCTCTACCGACTGAGCTAAGGAGGAATATTTCCTTGTCTTATCGACGAAAAATATATTATCATATTTAGATGGTCTTTGCAAGAGAAAATTTAAAAAAATGTAAAAAATCTTAAAGAAATCTAATTTTATCTCTTTTAAGTCATAATCAGGAATCCAGAGTCATACATATATTAGACAGGAGGGCAGATATAAAATATATCGACAGCGCTTCCTGAAAGGTAACAATTCAATTTAAGACAGGAGAGGGTAAAATGCGAAGAAAGCTGAGAAGACATTTTGCATTTCTGATGGCGCTACTGATGATGTTGTCATTGATGGGCGTTCAGGTACTGGCAGAAGGTGGACAAGTTGAGGCTGTACAAACTACAGAAGAAACGGACAGTGCCGTGATCCCGGAAGAAACAGACGCGGAAGAGACTTCCCAATCAGAAATGCAGAAGCCAGACGCAAAAGAATCTCCCCCTGAGTCTGGAGCAGTAACAGAGGAAGGGAAAAGTACCGATTCAGAGAAAGTTTCAGTTGTTCTTAAAGATGAGATTCTCACAAAAGGTTCTCTGACAGCAGATGTCAGTGGAACAGCAGAATCAGATCAGATTGCTTACCAGTGGCAGGTAAGTGAAAACGGTCAATGGAAAGACATTGAGGATACAGCAACGGTGGATAGTAGAAAACAATCCTATGAAGTTGCAAGAGATGGTGCACAGAAGACGTTTCGTGTGAAAGTGACAGTAAATGAGGCGGTGACAGTTTATTCTTCAGAATACAAGGTGAATTATTATGACAAGCTTCAGAATGGAAGTTTTGAGACGCCAGAAGTATCTGATGCAGGAACACTGACTTATAACAATGCACATTTTATTCAGGTGGCAAACGGAACGAATAGTTTGTATTGGAAGACGACAGCGAAAGGCGCATATTTTGGCTCTGGAAATCAGAAAGATTATTATATCGAGATTGCGGATGGAAGGCGAAGTTATTATGGGAATACGGTTAATGATCCAAAACCGGTTTATAACATCAGCAGTGCAGCACAGGGAAATCAGTTTGCAGAATTAAACTGTGAGGAACCAGGAGCGCTTTATCAGGATGTTTTGACAGAACCCGGGACAGTCCTTCACTGGGGACTGGAACATGCCGGACGCTGGGGAACAGATACGATGGCAGTTATCATCAGTGATACGAAATCAATGAGTTCTGATTGGAATCCGGCAGGATCTGGATTTGATCAGAGTAATCCTGATGTGCAGGCTGTATTGTCAGATGAAAGCGGAAAATGGACTTATCACTATGGAGATTATACGGTTCCGGCAGGGCAATATGTCACTCGATTTTATTTTGTGGCAGTAGCGGCAGCAAATGGAAATCTGTCAAATGGAAACCTGCTCGATAACATTTCTTTTGGAAAGGATCTCCCAAACCCGCCGGCTAAAACAGGTAATCTGATGATCACAAAGCAGGTGGAGGGAATTGCAGCCAGTCAGATTCCGGACGAGTCCTTTACATTTCAGGTAAAACGGGGAGAAGAAGTGGTCGAAGAAGTGAAGCTTCCGCAGAATGGTCAGTGGAGTGCATCTCTTCAGGCGGTTGAACCTGGGGAATATACAGTGACGGAGATTGCTCAGGAACAGAATAACTACAGGCTGGAGCATACCTTTTATCTCGTGGGACAGGAAAGCCAGGCAGAGGGGATGACAGCACGAATTGATGTAGCGAAGGAGCAGACTGCAACAGTAACATATACGAATCAGTATCAACCGCTTATGGTTGTTCCGACAGGAGTAGAGAACATGATGTTTCCTACAATCCTGATGGAAACAGTGGGTATAGCAGGAGGAGTATTTTTTCTGTTTCTGCGAAGAAAGAGGAAAGAAAAAGATTCATGAAATTAAAAGGAGAGATTCATCTTTTTCTGATTCGTCTTGCATTTCTTCTAGTGTTTCTGTGGGTTTTGTTCGGACTGTTATTTGGTATTACAACCATGAAAAACAATGACATGTCGCCACGCATCAGTGCGGGAGATCTGCTCTTTTATTATCGGCTGGAAAAACCAAAAAGCGGGGATGTGGTGGTCATTCAGAAAGCGGGAGAGAAATATGTGGGCAGAGTGATCGCAGCCGGCGGCGATACGGTAGAGATTACAGAGGACGAAGAGGTAAAGATCAATGGAAGTAAGATTGTAGAAAATGATATTTTCTATGATACACCGCAATACGAAAGTGACACGGTCTATCCACTGACGCTGAAGAGCGGAGAATATTTTATTCTGGGAGATCAACGGGGAAATGCAAAAGACAGCCGGTATTTTGGAGCTGTGAAGGACAAGGAGATAAAAGGCAGAGTAATTACGGTGCTCCGCCGGTCGGATATTTGAAACCCGGAAATCAGAGTAAAAAGTGAGGTAGAGATTATGAATAAGAAAACAGCAGGACGTATTTCAGCAATGGCAATGGCGAGCATGATGATGATGTCAGTTTGTGTGGTAAATGCGTCAGCCGAGGAAAATGAACCGATTACACAGCTGAATCTGAAGAAAACGGTGACAACGGATGGAAATACATACCAGCCAAACACTTCATTTTCGTTTCATGTGGAGAATGGTGAAGCAGCAGAAAATTGGAGAGATAATGTAGTATATGCTGGTGTGACAGGTGGAATCACGGCTACCCAGACAATCGGATTCCAGCCATCAGGAGAAGACACACTGGCAGCAGCTTACAGCAAGAATGCAACATTGGAAATTAATGCAGGGGTATTTGAACATGCCGGTGTTTATCATTATGTTGTGACGGAAGATGCAGGTTCTTATGAAGGAATCGATTATGATACAGCAAGCAGAGATGTTTATCTTTTTGTATATAACGGAGCCGATGGAGCACTTTATGTCGGAAATGTAATTACAGAAAATAACGGTGAAAAAGGTGATCTTGAATTTACTAATGATTATGGTGCAGAAAATGATACAACGCATGATGTGACGATCAAAAAAACGATCACAGGTAACCAGGGAGTTAAAAATAAATCCTTCGAATTCAAGGTTGCGGTGAATGGTGGACAGGGAGAACTCTACAAAGTTGTAGTGAAGAAAAATGCAAATGCACAGGCAATTACACAATACATCACAAGTAATGAAGCGGAAACTTCTTACCAGATTTCTGATACAGGTTCGATTACGATTTATGGATTGACAGAATCTGATGAATACACTGTAACAGAGACAGATGCGAATAAAGATGGATATACTACTACAATTGATGGAGAAACAACTGCGACCGGAACAAAGACAGGAACTACAAAAGAAGATGGTACAGTAGTTCAGTATGTGAATGAGAAAGATGCAGCTGTAGTAACAGGAGTTGCAAAGAAATACACACCATACGTATTGCTTGTAGGTGCGGCAGGCGCACTTGGATCAGTTTTCTTTCGTAGAAAAAGAGCATGATAAACGAAACGACAGAAGGTCAGGAGGCAGGGGAGCAGAGAGAAGCGCTGTTTTTTAAAGTTATAAAAGCGGGAAATAAGATATTGGAAATTCTGGCAGCACTCTTTATTATTCTTATGCTTCTTTATGGTGCGTATTCATTATGGGATACCTGTCAGATCAACCGACGTGCGTTTATCAGTGGAGAATTGATGAAATATAAACCTGTGGGGAAAACGGAAGAAAGTCCGTCCCTGCAGGAACTTCAGAAAATCAATCCGGATGTGTGTGCCTGGCTGACGGTAGACGGAACAAAAATCGATTATCCGGTTGTGCAGGGAGAAACAAATCTGGAATATATCAATCAGGATATTTATGGAGAGTTTGCTCTTTCCGGAAGTATTTTTCTGGATAGCAGAAATGACAGAAAATTTATTGACAGTTACAGTTTATTATATGGTCACCATATGGATAATGGCGCAATGTTTGGAGATGTGATGAATTATAAAGAAAAGGAGTATTTTGAATCGCATAAAACAGGTACGCTATATTTGAATGAACAGTTAGAAAAAATCCAGTGGTTCGCCTGTGTGGAGACGGATGCGTATGATGAAGTTATTTATAATCCACAAGATTATAAGAAAGAGAATCTGGAAGAACTGATGGAATATATAAAGGCACATGCCGTGCAGTATCGTCTTCCTGAGAAAAAAGGAAAAGAGGGGTGGAACAGGATCATTGGTTTATCTACTTGTTCTAACGATCAGACGAATGGAAGAGTAATACTTTATGGATTTTTATATGATAGGGACAGGTAGAGAAAGAATGATGTAGCGCAACGCCGTTGCATATTTGTCTGTTGAATGTTAAAATGTGAATGTCATTCAGATTCAGGTCAAAGTCAGAAAAAGAGCGGAAATGGATCTGGATAATTTCGAAAATCAGGGGAATAAAGGCAGGCAGTATACAATGACGATAAAAGAGATTGCGCAGATGGCAGGGGTGTCCAGCGCAGCAGTATCAAGATATTTGAATGGCGGATATGTGAGTGAACAGAAGAAGGAGCAGATCCGTAAAGTGATTGAGAAGACGGGATATCAGCCGTCTACTCAGGCAAGAATCCTAAGAACCGGACGTGCACATCTGGTTGGTGTAGTGGCTCCGAAGATCAATTCAGAATCAATCAGCCGGATCACAGCGGGAATTGAACAGGTTCTTTCGGCAAGAGGGTATCAGATGCTTCTTGCAAGTACAGATAACCAGCCAAAGAATGAGCTGACTTATCTGAGAATCTTTGAAAGTTATCCGGTAGATGGAATTGTACTGATCGGTACCGTGATTACAGATGAGCATCGGAAATTTTTGAAAGAATCAAAGGTCCCGGTTGTGATTGTGGGACAGGAGACAGAAATGGCAAGCTGTATCTATCATGATGATTTTGGCGCGGGAAGAGCGATGGGACAAGAAGTTGCGCTGAAGGCACTGAAGCAGAATGGTGGAAGACCAGAAGACTGCAAGATTGCATATATCGGTGTTACCCGTGAAGATAAGGCGGCAGGTGCTGCCAGAGAAGATGGGTTCCGTAAGGGACTTCAGGAAGCAGGGATTTCCTTTGATGATCAACGGTACAGACGCGAATCAGAATTTACAATGAAGGGTGGATATGAAGCAGTAGTAGATTTGTTGAGTAAAGAAACTGAAATCGATATCATATCATGTGCAACAGATACGATTGCAGCAGGAGCAATCGAGGCATTGATCGCACAGAGTAAAAAGGCGGTTCCGGAATCGGTTCAGAATTCTGGTGCAAGGATGCTGCATATTTTGGAACAGTCTGGAATATGTGTCACAGGTTTTGGTGATAATCAGATGTTAAAGGCTGTGACCGGAGGAATTCCAACGGTTCATTTTGGGTATAAAACAAGCGGAATCAAGGGTGCAGAGCTCTTACTTGAGCAGATTGAAGAGAAAAATCCGGTGCCGGTACATATGAAGTTAGGATTCCAGATCGTGAATAGATTTGAATGAAAGTAATTAAGAGTATAGTGCAAGTTGAACAAAACAGAAGAATCAGAATCAGTAAAAATGCCATCTTTACAAATGGCATTTTTTTATTTAATATAAAATCATAAGATATGAAAACGATTACACATAAAAACAGAGAGGAAGGGAGAGTAATCATGGATTACAGGAAAACAGCCCAGGAGATTCTGGGATATGTAGGTGGAAGTAAGAATATTGTATCCGCAGCACACTGCGCGACGCGTCTTCGTCTTGTTATTGCAGATAACAGTAAGGCAGACAAAGAGGCAATAGAGAATGTGGATGGAGTGAAGGGAGTATTTGAGGCATCTGGACAGCTTCAGATTATTCTTGGAACAGGAACAGTGAATAAGGTGTTTGATGAGTTTATCGCAATCGCAGGTATTACAGCAAGCACAAAAGCTGAGGCAAAGGAAGCTGCGGCAGAGAAGCAGAACTGGTTTATGAAAGCCATCAAGTTGTTAGGTGATATTTTCGTACCGATCATTCCGGCTATCGTAGCAAGTGGTTTCCTGATGGGAATCATGAATGCGCTGGATTTCATGAATGCAAATGGATTTTTAGCAATTGATACAAGCAGTTCTATTTATGTATTTGCGAATCTGTTCAGTAATATCGCTTATACATTCCTGCAGATTCTGATTGCATTTTCAGCTGCGAAAGCATTTGGTGCAAACCAGTATCTTGGAGCCGTTATCGGTATGATCATGATTCATCCGTCATTGCAGAATGCTTATACAGTTGCAACAGAAGGTGTACAGCAGACACAGAGCGTATTCTTCGGACTGTATCACATCGACATGGTTGGATACCAGGGACATGTAATCCCGGTTATTATTGCAGTATGGATTCTTTCTGTATTAGAGAAGAAGCTGCACAAGGTAGTTCCGGCAGCACTTGATCTGTTTGTAACACCACTTGTCAGCGTATTCGTAACAGGATATCTTACACTTTCTATCGTAGGACCAATCTTCGTATGGGGTGAGAATGCGATCCTTGGAGCAATCCAGTGGATGCTGACACTTCCGCTCGGACTTGGAAGTCTGATCATGGGAGGTTTGTATGCACCGACAGTAGTAACGGGTATTCATCAGATGTACACAGCAATCGACATAGGGCAGCTGGCAAAATACGGAGTAACTTACTGGCTTCCGCTTGCAAGTGCAGCGAATGTAGCACAGGGTGCAGCAGCACTGGCAGTTGGAGTTAAATCAAAAGATCAGAAGATTAAATCCCTTGCACTTCCGTCATCGCTTAGTGCATTCATGGGAATCACAGAGCCGGCAATCTTTGGTGTAAACTTAAGATTCTTCAAACCATTTATCGCAGGATGTATTGGTGGAGGATGTGGAGCTCTGTATGCATCACTTGTACATCTTGGAGCAAAAGGAACAGGAGTAACAGGTATCTTTGGTATCCTGCTTTGCCTGAATCAGCCGCTTCAGTACATTATTGAGATGGCAATTTCAGTAGGAGTAGCATTTGTGATCTCCTTCATAATTTACAAAGATAAAGAGCCGGCAACTCAGACAGCTAAGACAGAGGCAGCAGTTGAGAATAAAGAAACAGAAGTGAATGCGGAAGAGACAGAGAGTTCTGCTGAAAGAACTGTTTCTGTAGAAGAAATCACAAGTTCGGTAAACGGAACTGTTGTTCCGACAGCAGAAGTCGCAGATGAAACATTTGCATCAGAGATGCTTGGAACAACTGTTGCAGTTGAGCCGACAGATGGCAAGATCGTGGCACCGTGTGACGGAGAAGTGATGAATATCTTCGAGACAGGACATGCGGTGTGTATTGCAACAGAGTGTGGAGCTGAACTTTTGATTCATATCGGAATTGATACAGTATCCATGGAAGGAAAAGGTTTCGTAAAGAAAGTGGAAGACGGAGCGAAAGTCCACAAAGGTGATGTGCTGATCGAAGCGGATTTAGATGAGATCAGAGCAGCAGGACATCCGGCAACTACGATGATGATACTGACGAATGCAGATGACTTCAGTAAAGTAGAGAAAACAGCGGTGGGAACAGTTACAACAGCTGATCTCGCAATGAAAATTGAGAAATAAATTGTAATTAAAAAGATACAGCCGTTTTATTCAAAGAAGAATTTTTGCAGAATAGAACGGCTGTAAGTGGAAAAAGGGAGACAAGAACATGAATGCATTAACAAGGGATCTGATCAAACTGGTAGATATGACAGAAGAGATGATGAAAGCAAAAGAGCAGAAAGAAGGCGCACCTTATCGTGAGAAGCTACATCTGATGCCTCCTGTTGGCTGGCTCAACGATCCGAACGGACTGTGCCAGTTGAATGGAATTTATCACGCATTCTTTCAGTATTCCCCGTTCAATGCTGAGGGCGGCGTAAAGATGTGGGGACATTATACAAGCAAAGACATGATCGACTGGGAATATCAGGGTGTGAAGCTTTACCCGGATCAGCCGTTTGACTGTCATGGAGTGTATTCTGGTTCTACATTTATTGAAGATGGTAAAATGTATGTCTACTATACAGGAAATGTGAAACTGGAAGACGGTGATTTTGACTACATCAATACAGGACGTGAGGCAAATACAGTTCTTGTTGTCAGTGAGGATGGAAAGACATTCGGTCCGAAGAAAGAACTCATGAGAAATGTTGATTATCCGTCAGATCTGACCTGTCATGTGCGTGACCCGAAGGTGTGGAAAGAAGGAGATACTTACTATATGATCCAGGGTGCCCGTACAAAAGAAGATGTAGGACAGGCGTTGATCTTTGAGTCAAAAGATAAAATCAACTGGAAGTTCAGAAGCCGCGTGGAATCAGAAGCACCGTTTGGCTATATGTGGGAATGTCCGGATTATTTTGAAGTTGACGGACATAAGATTCTTTCTACTTCTGTGCAGGGACTTGAAGGTGGTATCTGGGATGACAGAAATGTTTATCAGTCGGGATATTTTCTGATTAATGGAAGTATTTTAGAAGACTATAAGCTTTCCGAGTATATGCTGTGGGATTATGGATTTGATTACTATGCTCCTCAGAGCTTTGAGACAGAAGATGGCAGAAGAATCCATATCAGTTGGATGGGAATGCCGGATTGTGAAGAATATACCAATCCGACGATCGCAGAAGGATGGCAGCATTGCTTCACTTTCCCAAGAGAAGTATTTGTGGAAGATGGCAAAGTTTGTCAGAGACCGGTCAGAGAATTGCAAAAGAGGAAAACTCTTGTGGATAAGTCAGCCGGAATGTTGAAAAAAGATGGATATAAAGTCTACGATGTGAATATCTCAGGCATTCAGAACAATGAATTCAGGACAGTGATTGATGAAGAATTGATTCTTGAGTACAAAAATGGAAGATTTGAGATGCATTTCACAAGTCAGGATAAAAATTCTGTATCTGCAGGAAGAGGAATGCGTTATGTTGACGTAGACAAAATTTCAAGTGTTGAAATTCTTGTGGATGAGTCTTCCGTGGAAGTGTTTGTGAATAATGGCGAGTATGTGTTCACCACACGGTTCTATCCACAGAAAGACAGCCTTGCAGTAGAAGCAGCAGGGGCAGAGATTGTGATGGAAGAAATCAGATAGTTAAAAGAAAAGAGCCTCCGGACTATTGAAAAAAACTTTCAGTAGAATTATAATAACAATAGTCACAGATTCCCCACAGATGAAAGGTCTGTGGGGATTTTTGCGTTATGAATTCAAACAATCGGAGGATTTCCTTTATGATAAATTTTAAGAAATACGGAAAGCGCTGTCTGTCTCTTTTCCTGGCGGCATCTATGATATTAATGCCGGCAGTACAGACATTTGCTGAGGAAGAAACGGCGGCAGCCACAACAGATTCAACTCAGACAGAGGGAGAGGACAGGGAGACACAGCGTCAGAACTGTTATGCAATCGCACCGGATTCAAACAGTGTGGAAAACTGGCCACAGGGTCCGGCAACTTATGCGGATTCTGCAATCGTTATGGATATGAACAGTGGGGCAGTTTTATATAGCAAGCAGATTGAAAAAAAGCATTATCCGGCGAGTATTACAAAACTTCTGACAACATTGGTTGCGCTGGACAATGCAGAGCTTACAGATACTGTAGAATTTTCTCAGGATAGCATCTCCTTTCTGGAATATGGCGATGCCCATATCGGCATGACACCGGGGGAGCAGATCAGTATGGAAGACGCGCTCTATGCCGTTCTGCTGGCATCGGCAAATGAGGTCTCTTATGCAGTGGCAGAGAGTGTTGGCAAGAAGATGGGGGGAGGTTATGACACATTTATCCAGGCGATGAATGATGAGTCAGAAAAACTTGGATGTACAGGTTCACACTGGACGAATGCGAACGGACTTCATGATGAACAGCATTATACAACGGCGCATGATATGGCAAGGATTGGTGCAGCAGTTTATCAGAAGGAAGCATTCCGGACAATTTCCCAATCATTAAGCCATACGATTCCGGCAACGAATCTGGTGAATGAAGAACGTACTTTCCAGCAGAAGCATAAGATGCTCTGGCCACAGAATGATAATTATTATGAATACTGCAAGGGCGGTAAGACCGGCTATACAGATCAGGCAAGAACGACGCTTGTGACAATGGCAGATAACGGAGATATGCAGCTTGTGGCGGTTGTACTTTATGATTTTGGAAATGATGCTTATATAGATACTCGTGCCATGTTTGATTATGCCTACAGTAATTTCTCAAAAGTATCTTTGAAGGATCAGAAGCTTCCGGAAGGTGTGAAGTCTTATGAAGATGAAGATGCTTATATTGTACTTCCAAAGAGCGCACAATTTTCTGATGTGAAAGCAGAAGTGAAAGAAGACAGCAACAAGGATGGATCCGGAACAGTAACATTTACTTATAAAGGGCAGGAAGTAGGCAGTGTGAAAGCTGCGATAGAAAAAAACGAGGAAAGCAGTGCAGCTGTTTTTGGGAAAAAGAAAGATAAGACAACTTCAACTGTAGTAACCGGGATTTCAAAGTTTATGAAAATTGTGATCGGAGTTGTAATTGCAGTTGTGATTCTCTTGATCATTCTTATTGTAATTGCAAATTACAGAAAGCAGATGAGACGTCGCAGAAGAAAAAAAGGAAAAAGAAGAAATGCAAAGAGCGGTAATGTGAAAAGAAAGAAGAAACGCCGCAGATAATAAAACAGAAATTCGCGAAAGAACGCTGAAAACAGCGTTTTTTCGCACTTTTTTTATCATAATAAACCTTGACTAGAAGCGAGAATCTCTTTATAATAAGCCGTGTGTAGAAGTTCACAGGTAAAGCGATGACGGAGACAGTAGGATTTATCCGAACGTTACAGCGAGCCGGAGATGGTGGGAGTCCGGTGCAAGTAAGAGATTTTTGAAGATCACTCCAGAGCAGCAGTTCCTGAAACAGATGCAGGAAATAGATTCCTGCAGAAATGGAGAGTAAGGACTGACGCGTGTCCGGCGTTATAGGATACCATATGCAGGTTGATAATTTAGACCTAAGTATGATGTAACAGGTGGTTTAACGAGAGAAGTTCAGGCTTTCGTCCTATTACAGGACGGAAGCCTTTCTTTTTTTAAGAATCATAAAATAAACTCAGGAAAGGATAAAAACATGTATAAGAAAGTTTCAACTGACATGAATTTTGTCAGCCGTGAAAAAGAAGTTGAAAAGTTCTGGGATGATAATGAGATCTTCCAGAAAAGTATGGATGAAAAAGAAGGATGTCCGGATTATATTTTCTATGACGGACCTCCGACAGCAAACGGTAAACCGCATATCGGACACGTTTTAACTCGTGTTATCAAAGATATGATCCCAAGATACCGTACAATGAAAGGATACATGGTTCCAAGAAAGGCCGGATGGGATACACACGGTCTTCCGGTAGAGCTTGAAGTTGAGAAGCTTCTTGGTCTTGACGGAAAAGATCAGATTGAGAAATACGGTCTTGAACCATTTATTAAGAAATGTAAAGAGAGTGTATGGAAATACAAAGGAATGTGGGAGGATTTCTCCGGTACAGTTGGATTTTGGGCTGATATGGAGCACCCATATGTAACATATGATAACAACTTTATCGAGTCTGAGTGGTGGGCTCTGAAGCAGATCTGGGATAAGGGACTCCTTTACAAAGGATTTAAGATCGTTCCTTACTGCCCACGTTGTGGAACACCGCTTTCCGCACAGGAAGTTGCACAGGGATACAAGGATGTTAAGGAACGTTCAGCAATCGTTCGTTTTAAAGTAAAAGATGAAGATGCATATATTCTTGCATGGACAACAACACCTTGGACACTTCCATCCAACCTCGCACTTTGTGTAAATCCGAAGGAAGATTACGCAAAGGTAAAGGCAGCAGACGGACGTGTATATTATATGGCATGTGCACTGCTTGATACAGTTCTTGGAAGACTTGCAGAAGAAGGCAAAGATGCTTATGAAATTCTCGAGACTTACAAGGGAACTGATCTGGAAGGAAAAGAGTACGAGCCACTGTACCAGTGTGCAGCAGATGAGGCAGCAAAACAGCGCAAGAAAGCATTCTATGTTGTATGTGATGAGTATGTAACTCTTACAGATGGTACAGGAGTTGTTCATATCGCACCTGCATTTGGTGAAGATGATGCGAATGTAGGAAGAAAATATGATCTTCCATTTGTACAGCTTGTAGATGAGAAAGGTGATATGGCAGAATCCACACCGTTTGCCGGCCTGTTTGTAAAGAAGGCTGATCCGGAAGTATTAAAAGATCTGGATGCAAGAGGACTTCTTTACGATGCACCGAAGTTCGAGCATAGCTATCCTCACTGTTGGAGATGTGATACTCCATTGATCTACTACGCTCGTGAGTCCTGGTTCATCAAGATGACAGCAGTTCGCGAAGACCTGATCAGAAATAATAACACAATTAACTGGATTCCGGAAAGTATCGGTAAAGGACGTTTTGGTGACTGGATCGAGAACGTTCAGGACTGGGGAATCAGCCGTAACCGTTACTGGGGAACTCCACTGAATATCTGGCAGTGTGAGTGTGGACATATGCACTCTATCGGAAGCATTGAAGAATTGAAATCAATGTCTGACAATTGCCCGGATGATATCGAGCTTCACCGTCCATACATTGATGATGTAACAATCAAGTGTCCGGAGTGTGGTAAAGAGATGCACAGAGTACCGGAAGTTATCGATTGCTGGTTCGACAGTGGATCCATGCCGTTTGCACAGCATCATTATCCATTTGAGAACAAGGATTTATTTGAGAGACAGTTCCCGGCAGATTTCATTTCCGAGGCTGTAGACCAGACAAGAGGATGGTTCTACTCTCTGCTTGCAATTTCAACACTGCTGTTCAATAAGGCTCCATATAAGAATGTTATCGTTCTTGGACATGTTCAGGATGAGAACGGACAGAAGATGAGTAAGTCTAAAGGAAATGCAGTCGATCCGTTTGATGCACTTGAGAAATACGGAGCAGATGCAATCCGTTGGTATTTCTACATCAACAGTGCTCCGTGGCTGCCGAACCGTTTCCACGGAAAAGCAGTTCAGGAAGGACAGCGTAAGTTCATGGGAACACTTTGGAATACTTATGCATTCTTCGTGCTTTATGCGAATATTGATAATTTTGATGCAACAAAATATACTTTGGAATACGATAAACTTCCGGTTATGGATAAGTGGATCCTCTCCAAGATGAACACAATGGTAAAAGACGTAGATTATAATCTTGGTAATTACAGAATCCCAGAGGCAGCACGTGTGCTTCAGGATTTCGTAGATGATCTGAGTAACTGGTATGTAAGAAGAAGCCGTGAGCGTTTCTGGGCAAAGGGAATGGAGCAGGATAAGATCAATGCTTACATGACTCTGTACACAGCTCTTGTTACAGTATCCAAGGCAGCAGCTCCGATGATCCCATTCATGACAGAAGAGATTTATCAGAACCTGGTTCGCAGTATTGATAAGGATGCTCCAGAAAGTATTCACCTTTGTGACTTCCCGGAAGTTCATGAAGAGCAGATTGACAAAGAACTTGAAAATAACATGGAACATGTTCTTGATCTTGTTGTTATGGGACGTGCATGCCGTAATGCATCCAACATCAAGAACCGTCAGCCGATCGGAAAGATGTTTGTGAAAGCAGACTTTGATCTTCCGGAATTCTATCAGGAGATCGTTGCAGACGAGCTGAACGTTAAAAATGTTAAATTCACAGAGGATGTAAGAGACTTTACTTCTTATAGTTTTAAACCACAATTAAAGACAGTCGGACCAAAATATGGTAAGATGTTAGGTGGTATCAAAGCGGCGCTTAACGACATCGATGGAAATGCAGCAATGGATGAGCTCAACGCTACAGGTGCACTCAAACTGGATGTAAACGGACAGGAAATCGAACTTTTCAAGGAAGACCTTCTGATCGATACAGCACAGATTGAAGGATATGAATCTGTAAATGACAACGGAATCACAGTTGTTCTTGATACAAATCTGTCACCAGAGCTGCTGGAAGAAGGATTTGTACGTGAGATCATCAGTAAGATCCAGACAATGAGAAAAGAAGCTGATTTCGAAGTTATGGACAGAATCAAAGTTACATACGAGGGTAGTGAAAAGGCAGAAGCTGTCTTCGAAAAGAACAATACACTGATCGCAGGTGAGGTACTTGCAGATGAAGTTGTAAAAGCACAGCCGGCTGGATACGTGAAAGAATGGAAGATCAACGGCGAAGCAGTTACAATGGGTGTTGAGAAAAAAGGAGAGTAATAAACATGTTCAGTAAAAGATTCGAAAAAAAGGCTTTTAAAGCGGCAGTAAAGGATAACGTTAAGACACTTTACAGAAAGACAATCGATGAGGCTACACCGCAGCAGTTATTCCAGGCAGTTTCTTATGCGGTCAAAGATGTTATCATTGATGACTGGATCGAAACACAGAAAAGATATGATGAGACAGATGCCAAGACAGTATACTACATGTCAATGGAGTTCCTTATGGGACGTGCACTTGGCAACAACCTCATCAATATGACAGCATATAAAGATGTAAAAGAAGCACTGGAAGAGATGAATATTGATCTGAACGTGATTGAAGACCAGGAGCCGGATGCGGCTCTTGGAAACGGAGGTCTTGGACGTCTTGCAGCATGTTTCCTTGATTCTCTTGCAACACTGAATTATCCGGCATACGGATGTGGAATCCGTTACCGTTACGGAATGTTCAAACAGAAAATCAAAGATGGATATCAGGTAGAGGTTCCGGATAACTGGCTGAAAGAAGGAAATCCGTTTGAAGTACGCCGTGAAGAGTACGCAAAAGAAGTACGTTTCGGTGGAAATATCCGTTTTGAGAAAGACCCTGCAACAGGTAAAGATATATTCATTCAGGAGAATTACGAGTCTGTTATGGCAGTTCCGTATGATATGCCGGTTGTTGGATATGGCAACCACGTAGTAAATACTCTGCGTGTATGGGATGCAAAACCGATCACAGACTTCAAACTCGATGAGTTTGACAGAGGAAATTATCACAAAGCGGTAGAGCAGGAAAACCTTGCAAAACTGATTGTTGATGTCCTTTATCCGAATGACAATCATTATTCAGGAAAAGAGCTTCGTCTGAAACAGCAGTATTTCTTTATCTCTGCAAGTCTTCAGGCTCTGATTGAGAAATATAAGAAAAAACATGGAGATATCAGAAAACTGCACGAGAAAGTTGTTATCCAGATGAACGATACACATCCGACAGTTGCAGTTCCGGAGCTGATGCGTCTTCTGATCGACGTAGAAGGATTAAGCTGGGAAGATGCATGGGAAGTTACAAGCAAGACTTGTGCTTACACAAACCATACAATCATGGCAGAAGCACTTGAGAAATGGCCAATCGACCTGTTCTCAAAATTACTTCCACGTATTTACCAGATTGTACAGGAGATCGATCGTCGTTTCCTGATCAAGGTTCGTGAGATGTATCCGGGAAATGAAGAGAAAGTCCGCAAAATGGCAATCCTTATGAACGGACAGGTTCGTATGGCGAACATGGCAATTGTTGCAGGTTTCTCTGTAAACGGTGTTGCACAGCTTCATACAGAAATTCTTGAGAAACAGGAACTGAAAGATTTCTATCAGATGATGCCTGAGAAGTTTAATAACAAGACAAACGGAATCACACAGAGACGTTTCCTTGCACATGGAAATCCGCTCCTTGCTGATTGGATCACAGATAAGATCGGTGACGGATGGATCACAGATCTGTCTCAGATCGCAAAACTGAAACCGCTTGTAGAAGATGAAGATGCAAGACGTGAATTTATGGAAATTAAATACCAGAATAAAGTTCGTCTTGCGAAATACATCAAAGAACATAACGGAATCGATGTAGATCCACGTTCTATCTTTGATATTCAGGTAAAACGTCTTCATGAGTACAAACGCCAGCTGTTAAATATTCTGCACATCATGTATCTGTATAATCAGATCAAAGAGCATCCGGAGATGTCCTTCTATCCGAGAACATTTATCTTTGGAGCTAAGGCAGCAGCAGGATACCTTCGTGCAAAAGAGACGATTAAACTGATCAACTCCGTAGCAGATGTTGTAAATAACGACAGAAGCATCAACGGAAAACTGAAAGTTGTATTTATCGAAGACTACAGAGTATCCAATGCAGAGATTCTTTTCGCAGCAGCAGATGTCAGCGAGCAGATCTCAACAGCTTCCAAAGAGGCATCCGGTACAGGTAACATGAAGTTCATGCTGAATGGTGCACCGACACTTGGAACAATGGACGGAGCAAACGTAGAGATCGTTCATGAGGTTGGAGAGGAAAATGCATTCATCTTTGGTCTGAGCTCACAGGAAGTAATCAACTACGAGAACAATGGCGGATACAACCCGACAGATATCTATTTCAATGATTGGGAAGTTAAACATGTGGTAGATCAGCTGATGGATGGAACCTATTCAAACGGTGATCATAACATGTATATCAATCTGTATAACTCACTGCTCAATACACAGTGTACAGACAAAGCAGATACTTACTTCATTCTGAAAGATTTCCGTTCTTATGCAGATGCTCAGAAGAGAGTAGAAGAAGCTTACAGAGATCAGCAGAGATGGTCTAAGATGGCAATGATGAACACAGCATGCAGCGGTAAGTTCACATCAGACAGAACAATTGAAGAATATGTTCGTGATATCTGGCATCTGGAGAAGGTTGAAGTTCCATCAGGACAGGACCTTTTCGAATAAGCAATTACACAGAGAATGAAACCGGATAAAAACAACCGGATAAGTTCTAAGATAGGACAGCCTTCCATACAATAGAGTATGGAGGGCTGTTTTTATGCGTGATACAATCAGAAAGAAAATAAAGTCATTTTTTGCATTTCTTATCATACTGTTTTTACTTCCTTACATCAGTTCTGTTTTTATAAACGGAAAAAATGCGGCGCAGGGAGCCGATAGTGATAATGCATCTGTGTATCTCGCAGGAATGCTCGCAGGAGAAACAGATGGTGGATATGAAATAGAAGCATTGAAGGCACAGGCGGTTGTTTTACGTACCGAGCTGTACAGAGCAGAGAAAAAAGAAAAGCAGACTTTTTTGGATAAATGTCTGACGCAGACTCAGATGAAGAAAAAGTGGGGGACAAAGTACGAAGAGAATTATAAGAAATGTCAACAGGCAGCACAGGAAACAGAAGGAATTGTATTGTGGTATCATGAGAACTTTGCATGGGCACCTTTTCATCAATCCAGTAATGGAAAGACAAGAGATGTGCAGGAGGTGCTTGGGAATGCAGATTATCCGTATATCACAGCGAAAGAATGTCCGCTTGATAAGGCGGCAGAAGATGAAATCCAGGTACATTTGATAGAATATAAAGAGATTCAAAAGAGATGTAGAGAATTCCTTGTGGCGGAGGAACAGAAAAAAGCAGAAAATGGGTATGGATACGGAGATTTTGAAATCCAGGAATGGGATTCTTCCGGTTATGTCAGAAAAATGCGGATCGGAGAGACGGTATGTACAGGAGATCAGTTCCGTGATGCACTGAAACTTCCTTCGAGTTCATTTTCTTTTTATGAAAGTCCACACGGGTTGAAAATTGCAACTGTTGGAAAAGGGCACGGATTTGGGATGAGTCAGTGGACTGCACAGGAAATGGCAAAGGATGGAAAAAATTATGAAGAGATCCTGCAATATTTTTATGAAGGAACAGAACTACACCACATAGATGAATAAGAACAGTCATTTCAGGCAATGCTATAGCCAGAGGTGATGATTATGAATAAAAATGAAAGACCGGCCTTTTTGAAGGGAAAGGGAGCTGCAGTTGGCGCAGTACTTTGTTTTGTTGCGGTAATCACAATGGTTGGAAGCTACACATACAATCATTACAAAAAAGACATGGAGCAGCAGATAAAAGACGCGCAAACAACAGCAGAACAGCTTACAGAAGATGATAGTACACCGGCGAATACAGATGATATTCTTCCTACAGACACAGATTCAGAAGAGGATAATGCAGAAAACCAGAAATTCCAAAAGGATGTTCAGCAAGAGAATGAAAACAGTATGGAGAATGGAAATACATCCGCAGAGGAAATTCAAAGTACAGCATCTTCGAATACACAGAATGTGTGGTTTACTCAGGAAAGCACACTTGCCTGGCCGGCAAGCGGAGCAACACTTTTAAGTTTTAGTATGGATCATACAGTATATTTTCCGACATTGGAGCAGTATAAATATAATCCTGCACTGATTATTGGTGGAACGCAGGGAGAAGTGATCCACGCAGCGGCAGCAGGAGTTGTAGAGAGTATTGATCTGACTGCCCAGACAGGAACTACTGTGACACTTGATATGGGAAATGGATATACTGCGGTTTATGGTCAGCTGGATGAAGTGGTGGCAGCAGTCGGAGATTATATCGCAGCCGGAGAAGAAGTGGGAACACTTAATTCACCGACAAAATATTATAGTGTTGAAGGACCGAATCTCTATTTTGAAATTATGAAAGATGGGGAGCCGGTTGACCCAATGAATTTTATGGAGTAAAGTTGTATTTGTCTGGATAAAATGATGGAATCAGAATTTTGATTACGGGTGCAGGACCAATACTATATTGTATTGAATACAGGAAAAAGTTTTCCTGATAATATAGTATTGGTCTTGGATAAGGGATTCATGATATAATAAATAACATGCATCAAAGGAGTAATGCAGGGTATAGCAGAGGTGAGTTTTTGAATTATACATATATGCTAAAATGTAGTGACGGAACGTTATACACGGGTTGGACAAATGATCTGGAAAAACGTGTGGAGGCGCACAATTCCGGGAAAGGTGCGAAATATACGAAGGCACGGCGGCCTGTGGAGCTGGCTTATTATGAGGAATTTGAGACAAAAGAACAGGCAATGAAGCGGGAATATGCGATTAAGCAGTTAGGGAGAAAAGAGAAACAGAAACTCATTGCCGGCAAAGAAGTTAAATTATCGGATAAAAGAAAAGAGAAAGAAGATTAAAAAACTGCCCATCAGGAAATATTGCATTCCCGGTAGACAGTTTTTTCATAGCAGAAACAATCGCATCTGCTGATAAGGTTTGTTTAAATTAACCGAAGTATCTCTTAAGAAGTCCTTCGAATGCTTTTCCATGTCTAGCTTCATCACGAGCCATCTCGTGTACTGTGTCGTGGATTGCATCCAGATTAGCAGCTTTAGCTCTCTTTGCAAGATCGAACTTACCTTCTGTAGCACCGTGCTCAGCATCAACTCTCATCTCAAGGTTTTTCTTTGTGCTGTCTGTTACAACTTCACCAAGAAGTTCAGCGAATTTTGCAGCATGCTCTGCTTCTTCGTAAGCAGCTTTTTCCCAGTAAAGTCCGATTTCCGGATAGCCTTCTCTGTGAGCAACTCTTGCCATTGCAAGGTACATTCCTACTTCAGAGCACTCTCCTGCGAAGTTTGCACGAAGATCTGCAAGAATATCTTCGCTGACACCCTGTGCAACACCTACAACGTGCTCAGCAGCCCATACTTTGTCTCCTTCCTGCTCTTTGAACTTGGAAGCTGGTGCGTGACAGACTGGACATTCAGCCGGTGCAGCATCTCCTTCGTGAACATAACCACATACTGTACATACAAATTTTTTCATAATGATAATCTCCTTTTTCTTATTAATTTTTTTATAACTTAAGACTTCCTAATGCAGTCACTGCATTCTCCATAAAACAAAGTGGAACTTGAAGTGATGATTCCATCGAAATTCTCCCCGGCCAGCCGGTTCACTTCTTCAATACTCTTCATATCCAGTTCCAGATCCAGTAACCGACCACAGCTTGTACAGAGAAAATGATTGTGCGGAATAACATTTCCATCAAATCGATCTCCGCCGTCAGGTGTGGGGATCTTGATCGCTTCGCCGATATCTGTCAGCAGATTCAAATTCCGGTAAACAGTACCAAGACTGATATTAGGAAAATCCTCTTTGACATGCAGATAAACAGTGTCGGCAGTGGGATGCTCTTTTGTTGAAGCGAGATAATGCTTGATAGCTTCTCGTTGTCGGCTATATTTAATTGCAGCCATAGATTCACCTCTTTCTAAAATTGAATCAATAACGATAACGATTACTGTAATTAGAATATAACTTATATTTTCAAATTTGTCAAGAGAAAAAAATAAGGTTTCTCTATTTATTTCGACAATATGTTACAAAATAATTAACAAAAAAGACGTTAAGATTAATAAAAAAGGGGAATAATTACAAATAGTGGAGGGCGATAATTATGAAAAAACTATTAAAACGGTTGACATATCTATGGTAGGTTGATAAAATTACGGCGTAACAAAATTAACAATTGTGTAACAATTAAAACTTCCCACAAAAGATAAGACTGGAAATAAAGGAGGTTTTATATGAGTAACATGCGGATGAAGCATAAGCTTATCCTGTCAATGATGGCAGGGATGATCATAATTCCGGGGAGTGTAGTCAGAACACAGGCGGCAGAAACTGATAACGGTGAGAAGAGTCTGGTTCCGGTTACAGGAATTGAAAACATTTTGGAAGCATCATATCAGACAGAAATAAAGAACAATATCAATCTGTATCTGGTGCCGACAGAAGAGGGAGAGTATTTGAATATAGCGTTTTCTAATACGGGGGATTATACCTATATTAGAAGCGAAGCAGATGAAAACAGTGAATGGGTTGGAAAATTATATCCAGATTCAGCGGCAGTTGTGTTGGAATATCTGGATGGATGGACAAAGATCCGGTCGGGAAATGCAGAGGGGTATGTTCCGGCGGAAACATTGTTCACAGGGGAAGAAGCCCGTTCGAGGTCAGATGAGTATACAAATGAGAATGTTACAGTCACAGCAGACTGTCTGAATGTCAGAGAAGGACATGGGACAGATACCACTGTATTAACTCAGATTGATCAGGGAGAGGAATATCTTGTGACAGCAGATCCTGTAGATGGCTGGTATCCGATACAGGTCGGTGAAGTTAATGGCTGGGTGTGCGGTGATTATGTTACAGAGGAAAGTTCTTATTCTTACGGGGAGACAAAAGAGGAAGAACAAAAACGAATGGAAGCAGAAGAAGCTGCGGCTGCGGAGGCGGAAGCAGAAGCCCAGACTGCAGAAGCGGCGGCTCAGTCAGTTGCTTTAGGGCAGGAAGTTATTGATTATGCCTGTCAGTTTATCGGGAATCCATATGTGTGGGGCGGTACAAGTTTAACAGACGGAGCGGATTGTTCAGGATTTGTCCAGTCCGTGTATGCACATTTTGGTATAAGTCTTCCACGGACTTCTTATGAACAGCGAAGTGCAGGATATGAAGTGAGTTATGAAGATGCACAGCCGGGGGATCTTATCTTATATGAAGGACATGTTGGTTTGTATATAGGAAATGATCAGATCGTAAATGCAATGAATGAAGCTCAGGGAATTGGCATCAGCAGTGCGACGTATACGAATATCGTGGCTGTCAGACGGATTTATTAAAGAATAATAGAAGGAAAACAATGCATTGTCCAGAATATGTGTGGGAAATGAAAGATTTGACTGTAAATTCTAAAATTGGTATTTTTCAGGAAAAATATATGGATAGTCAAAATGCACAAAATATGACAAGAATATTCAAAATAGCAAAAAAATGAAAAAAAGTAGTTTTCAACTTATCAACATTGAAAAATCGAAAAAATGAGGAAAAATAAAAGATTTCCTGAAAGTTATCCACATTATCAACAAAGAAAGATGTGAATAGTGTGGATAACTTTTGGAAATAAAAAGAACATTCGTTTTGGTCATTGTTATGAAAATGACAATTTGTCGAAAAAAAAAAGAAAACTGATTGACTTTTGAGTAGTGTGATAAACGGAAAAAGTTGTGTGAAAATTTCAGAAAATTTCATGAAATGATAATGAAAATAAGGTTGCTAAATCATAGATCAGGGATTATAATAAAAATTACTGTTCAAGGGTGACAGAAATTAATTGAAAATAGAAATATGTAAGGAGGAAACAGTGATGGCAATTTCTAAAAGCACAACAATTGGCGAACTTCTGGTAACATTTCCAGAGTCAGCTCCGATTTTGATGGAGATTGGAATGCATTGTCTTGGATGCCCGTCATCTCAGATGGAGTCTCTTGAGGAAGCAGCTATGGTTCACGGAATCGATGCAGATCTGCTTGTAGAGAAGATCAATGCAGCAATGGCAGCCGCTGGTAAATAATTAAGAGAAAAGATATACAAGAAGCTGTTGTGCTTTCAAAAAAGAGAGCATAGCAGCTTTTTTGGTACTGCCTGAAGTTATTGTGGATAACAAGTGAAAAAGACAGTCTGGAGTGTGGGAAAAGTTATTCCCATAATTCCAGACTGTCTTTTTTATTCGTTGTTTAAATTGTGGATAACTTCTGAATTGCGTCTGCGGAAACAATGATTTTGCAATGCTCCTCCAGAAATGCAAGAACAGAAGAATCTCCCTTCTCAGGGGAACTGTACTCCGAAAGCATATTACATACTTTGTTAAATTCCTGATCTGCGCCATCAGCAGGTGCCAGCGCAAGGATAAAGGTATTATTATTCTCTTCGTCCTTATATAATGTATTCGCACCTGTGTAGAACGGAGCAAGCAGGCGGGAAGCCTCAATTACGGAATCTAACGTGTCGAAGGAGAACAGGCGGACCGGAAATGCCGGTACTGTTTCTTTAGGTTCCGGCTCTTTTGCTTCGGAAGCCACTTCCTTCACTTTGTTAAGCAGATCAAAGAATTCATCTGCGCCCTGAAGCTTTTCAAGAACATTGCTGTTCAGTGTATCAGAATCTCCGGCAGGTGTAAACTTGGAAAAACGTGTATCAAGTTCTTCCGGATCTTCAACCTTTGTTATGATCAAGGTGATAGAGTCTGAAGAAGAAGGAATTGCTTCTATCATCAGAGGAAGGTCATCTGTCTCGAATCCAAAGTCGAAAGATGCCTGCTGCATCATATCTCGAAATAGTGATTTTGCTTTCTCGGTACCATAAGCCAGTTCGCTGATCTTGAGATTGCGGGCTGCAAGATCGGCATGTGTCAAAGTACAACGAATCTGATTGTCATTGATTTTTTCAATTTTCATATGATCACATCCTTATGTCTTATGATATTAAGATAATCTGTGGATTAAGAACTGTTCATTATGTTCATAACTAGATATATCTTTTCATCGTTTAGTATAAACAAAAAAAGAAAAGATGTAAAGGAAAACGAAAATTGTTTATAACTATTTTAGGTTATCAACAAATCCCACCCACTTATCAACAATAAACACATTGAAATTCCAAAAGGCTGCCCATATAATGGCACTTACAGAAGACACACCAGTTGATAAAACGGAATGTTAAGAAAGGAGGCACTGAAAGCATTTCTGATTTTCAAAAAAATTCAATTCCCTGAAATCAAGGGAAGATTCACAATAATTATGAGAAGGAGACCCTCCAAAGATCAGGGTTGTCTTCTTGTCCGTCACTTGTTCTACAGTATGTCACAGATACCTTTTATGGTCGAAGATGGCGGACAACGTTTTATCAGGATCTCAGGAGAGAAGGAGTACATACGATATGAGAACGGAAGATGGATATAAGGAATTATATGCGGAACTAAGAGGTTATGAAGAAAAAGGAGTGGACATAGTTATGGATGGATATCCGATGAGTCCATTGCAGATTGTGACAGCATATATGGCCAGAGAAGAAGGTACTTATATGAGAGATTATGTGATTGATCCGGAAGGAAGGATAGAATCATTAGTTTTTACAGATGTGAATCATAACAGACAGGCAGAGATTACCCCTTGAACTGCCGGACAGAAGTATATTTGTAAGCTGTCATAATTAGCAGAAGATGGACAGACATTTAAGGTATAACAACTTTTTGATATGTACAACTGTTGCAGATACAATTTGTTAATGACGCAAGATGAAAATATGATATAATGAATTCCAGAATCATTATTTTATCCAGAGATGTGGATGATATTGGAAATACACACAGCAGGGCCGGGAGAAAGGAACTGTTTGTGTAGGAGAGCGCCAGAGATATAAAAATTGCAATCAGGAGGGTTGGCATGGACAAAAGAAAAGGCAGTACCCATGCACGGAGCAGGGGAAGAGTAGAAAGACAATCTGGGCATCCGGGGAGTTCCCGGAGAAAGGGAAGACCAATGACAACAGGCAGAGGCAGAAATGGAAGGTCAGGAACACGTCGTGCAAAGAAAGTGAATAGAGCGCGGAAAAGACGTAACAAAATTCTTTTCGGAATGATCATCATATTATTGATCATGATTTTGGCAGCAGGCGCAGTTTTCTTTAAGAGATACGGTTCATCAAATGAGGAAGCCGATAAAGAACAATATTATGGAATAGAAAACAGTGATGATCTGGCATTGATCATTAATAATGAAGTAGTGAAAAAAGAAGAAAGTTCCGCAGAATCTTCTTCAGATTCTTCTACAGACAGTGTTATACCGGGTAAGGTTTTTGATGGACAATATTATGTAGCATATCCGGTTCTTCGTGATAAGATAAACAGCAGATTTTACTGGGATACGAACGAACGGGTACTTTTATATACCTTGCCGGATGGAAATATTTCTGTAAGTGAGAACAGCAGTGAATATACAGCAGTGAACGAAACAAAAAGTGAAGATTATGTAATTCTTAAGACGGATGGAGATATCGCATATATCGCACTTCCGTTCATACAAGAGTATACGAATATGGAATACTCTGTGGAACAGGAACCAAACAGAGCAATTATCACATCGAAGTGGGGCGAGATCGAGACAGCAGAAGTGAAGAAAGACACACAGGTTCGTTATCTTGGTGGCGTTAAGAGTCCGATACTGACAGAGGTTAAAAAATCGGACAAGGTGACAGTGCTTGAAGATGAAGATGACTGGATGAAAGTTGCCACAGCAGATGGTTATGTAGGATATATTAAGACCAAATCTTTAAAGAACCAGAAAAAAGAAAAAATATCCAGAGATTTTACGGAACCGGTTTATTCAGACATGACAGAAGATCATTCAATCAATATGGCATGGCATAACGTGACGAATACGGCAGCAAATAATGCGGTTCAGCAGGTCCTTGCATCAACCAGTGGACTTACGACAATCGCACCAACCTGGTTTAGTCTTGCGGATACGGAAGGGAATATCAGTTCAATTGCAGATGCGAACTATGTGAATTATGCACATACGGCAGGATTGGAAGTATGGGCTGTATTCCGGGATTTTCATGGTGGAATAAATTCCTATGATGAGACCTATGAGACATTGAGTTATACATCAAAAAGAGCAAAACTGGAAGATCAGGTTGTAGCTGCGGCGGTGGCGGCAGGAGTGGATGGAATTAATTTAGACTTTGAATTGATTTCTTCCAAGTGTGGAGTGCATTATGTGCAGCTTGTGAGAGAACTGTCTGTGAAGTGCCGCCAGAATAATCTTGTATTTTCAGTTGATAACTATGTGCCACAGTCATACAATTCACATTATGATCTTAAAGAGCAGGGGATTGTGGCAGATTATGTAGTGATTATGGCTTATGATGAACATACAGAAGGGTCCTATGAAGCAGGATCGGTGGCATCGATCAGCTATTTACAGAATGGAATAGAGAAAACATTAGAAAAGGTATCAGCTGATAAAGTAATTGCCGGAATTCCGTTTTTCACTAGATTATGGTTTGAGACAGCAAAGAGTCCGGAGGAACTTTCGGAAGAAGCCGGCACAGAAGCAGCATCCTATCCGAATAAAGTATCAAGTAAGGCACTGGGAATGGAAGAAGCAGCTCAGAGTGTTGCGAATGCGGGAGCAACAGCGCAGTGGGATGAAAAGACACAGCAGAACTATGCAAAATGGTCTGCGGATGGAGGAACCTACCGTATCTGGCTTGAAGATGCTCAATCATTGGAAGCGAAGCTGAAGGTGATACAGGAAAATAAACTGGCAGGTGTGGCAGAATGGAGCCTGGGAAGAGAAGAAAACAGTGTATGGAAGCTCATTTCTCAGTATGTAAATTAAATAAAAGATAAGTTAAAAAACGGCTTCTTATTGCATATAGATAGAATATGTGAAGGGAGGTCGTTTTTTTGCAAAGAAAAATCAAGTTGATGATAGGGATTCTGATTATGACAGGGATAATTGCAGGTTGTTGGAAAGTCTCGAAAACCTTACAGAAAGAATTGCAAGAAGAAATGGAGACAATCGGAGAAGCAGAAAAGTCAGACAGGATAGTTGTTTTAGATGCAGGACATGGCGGTACTGATTCGGGGAAGGTCGGAATCAATGGAGTGAAAGAAAAGGATATCAATTTGACGATTACGAATTCTGTAAAGAAGATTTTGGAAAAAGAAAATATACAGGTAATCATGACCAGGGAAACAGATGAACAGCTTGCACAAAGTAAAGTAGAAGATTTGAAATACAGAGTAAAGATTATGAATGAAGCTTCTCCTGTATTGGCGGTCAGTATACATCAGAACAGTTATCATGAAGAAAATGTTTTCGGTGCGCAGGTCTTCTACTATCAGACATCGACGGAAGGAGAGAAGGCTGCGGGGATAATACAGGACGCTTTACAAAAGGTAAATCCTGATAATACCAAAAAGATAAAAGCAAATAATACATATTATATATTAAAAAAGACGGAAGTACCTACAGTGATCGTAGAATGTGGTTTTTTGAGTAACTATAAAGAAGCACAGAAGCTGGTTGCGGAAGATTATCAGAAATCAATAGCAGAAGCAGTGGCAGAAGGAATTTTATCTTATATAAAAGAAAATGAATAGCAGAAGAGAAACAGTTTTTTTTTAGAACAAATAATGATATAATAAAATTTATGGAAACGATTATTAGAAAAATAGATAAAAACCAAATAAACCAGGATGTAATAGAAGAAGCGGGAAATGTATTAAAACAAGGAGGTCTTGTTGCATTTCCTACGGAGACGGTTTACGGACTTGGGGCGGACGCATTAAAAGAGGAGGCGGCAAAGAAAACATATGCAGCAAAAGGACGTCCATCAGATAATCCGTTGATTGTTCATATTGCAGACTATGAGGATCTGAAGAAAGTAGCAGTGAATATTCCACCGGAGACAGACGCACTGGCGGCACATTTTTGGCCAGGTCCGCTGACGATGATATTTGAAAAAAGTGAGCGTGTACCTTACGGGACAACCGGAGGATTAGATACGGTTGCAGTCCGTATGCCAAGTGATCCAATTGCAGCGGCATTGATCCGGGCGGCAGGTGGATTTGTTTCAGCACCGAGTGCGAATACATCCGGGCGTCCGAGTCCGACAACAGCAGAGCATGTGCGGGAGGATCTGGAAGGTAAGATTGATATGATCCTGGATGGAGGTGCGGTAGATATCGGACTGGAATCCACAATTCTTGACATGACGGTAGAGCCACCGATGATTTTACGTCCGGGTGCAATTACAGCGGATATGTTTGAAGAGGTAATAGGACCGGTCGGTGTTGATGAGACATTGGTTAACAGTGAAAGCAAGCAGGCGCCGAAAGCTCCGGGAATGAAGTACCGACATTATGCACCGAAGGCGAAACTGATGATTGTGGAAGGAAATATAAGAGAAGAGATTCTTGCAATTCGTCAGCTTGCCTATGCCGCGCACAGGGAAGGAAAGAAAGTCGGAATCATTGCAACGGGGGAAACAGTTCAGTTCTATAATTATGGGATTGTGAAGAATATAGGAACCCGTGAGAATGAGAATACTATTGCAAGAAACCTTTATCGAGTGCTTCGCGAATTTGATGAAGAAGACGTTGATCTGATTTATAGTGAATCTTTTGCTATGAACGGAATAGGAAAGGCGATTATGAATCGTCTTGAAAAGGCAGCAGGGCATATGCACCTGCAGGCAACAGAGATCACAAAGAAGCAGAAGTATCGCAGAGTGATTTTTGTCAGCGAGGCGGATTCGGCAGTAGGACCAATGGCGGCAGAATTACTATGTCACCAGGATCTTGAGCAAGAGTATATTATTGAATCCGGCGGACTGGTTGTGCTTTTTCCTGAACCGGTAAACCAGAAGGCAGAGGCAATTATGAAGAGTGCTCAGATGACGTTGGAAAATCATGTGTCAAAGCAGTTTGATGGCAGCAATCTACAAGGAGATACACTTGTATTGACATTGAATGAGACAATTAAGAACAAAGTTCTTTCGGATTATGAAAATGTAAAAAATGTATATACAATAAATGAATTTGTTGGAGTATCAGAAGAACTTCCGAATCCTTATGGAAAACCCCTGACAGCTTATGGAGAATGTTTCGAGATACTGACAGGGCTTATAGATAAACTTGCAGACAAACTGAATTCATATGCAAAAGGAGAAGAATAATGTCAGATAAAAGAACAGATTATTTATCGTGGGATGAATATTTTATGGGCGTGGCAATGCTTTCCGGAATGCGATCAAAAGACCCGAATACACAGGTTGGGTGCTGTATCGTAAGTCAGGATAACAAGATTCTTTCCATGGGATATAATGGTCTTCCGATGGGATGTTCTGATGATGAATTCCCATGGGCGCGCGAAGGCGAAGATCCGTTAGAGACAAAATATGTATATACAACACATAGTGAATTGAATGCAATTTTGAATTATAATGGCGGAAGTCTTGCGGGAGCAAAACTTTACGTATCTCTTTTTCCATGCAATGAATGCGCAAAAGCAATTATTCAGGCGGGAATTAAAGAAGTTATTTATGATTGTGACAAATACGCGGATACAACGGGAGTGAAAGCATCAAAACGAATGATGGATGCAGCAGGTGTGAGATATCATCAGTATCATCGTACAGGCAGAAAAATTGAATTTGAGATATAAAAATACAGGTACGCTTGCATTGCGCTTGCGTACCTGTTTCAAAGAAGAGGGAGATAGAAGAAATGATTCGGACAATACGAGTAGAAGAAATAACAAAAAACATCAAAGAAATGTGCATTGAAGCAAATCATTTTCTGTCACCAGATATGGCAGAGGCAATGAAATGTGCCGAAAAGAATGAGGAAGCACCACTTGGAAAACAGATATTGGAACAGCTGCAAGAGAATTTGAAGATTGCAGGAGAGGATATGATTCCGATTTGTCAGGATACAGGAATGGCAGTAGTATTTCTTGAGATTGGACAGGATGTTCATCTTGAAGGAGGAGCATTAGAAGATGCGGTAAATGAAGGGGTACGTCAAGGTTATATAGAAGGTTATCTTCGTAAATCAGTCGTTGGAGATCCATTGATCCGTGAGAATACAAAGGATAACACTCCGGCAGTTCTGCATACAAGAATTGTAGATGGAGACCAGGTAAAGATAAAAGTAGCACCGAAAGGTTTCGGAAGCGAGAATATGAGCCGTGTATTTATGCTGAAACCGGCAGAAGGAATTGAAGGTGTAAAAGATGCGGTTCTTACAGCGGTAAAAGATGCCGGACCGAATGCATGCCCACCAATGGTGGTTGGTGTTGGAATCGGTGGCACATTTGAAAAGTGTGCTTTGATGGCCAAAGAAGCTCTGACACGTGAAGTGGGATCATATTCAGAAATTGAATACGTAAAAGAGCTGGAAGAAGAACTCCTTACAAAAATAAACAGTCTTGGTATCGGACCTGGTGGACTTGGAGGGACGACAACAGCACTTGCGGTGAATATTAATACTTATCCAACACATATTGCGGGACTTCCGGTGGCAGTTAATATTTGCTGTCATGTAAATCGCCATGTGATTCGTACAATTTAATTCAACAAGTTAAGTGAAAGAGGAAAGTAAAATGGACAAGCATATAACAGTACCAATGAAGAAAGAGACCGCAGCAACACTGAAGGCGGGAGACTATGTTTATCTTACAGGAACGGTCTATACAGCAAGAGATGCAGCGCATAAAAGAATGTATGAGATTTTACAGGAAGGCGGGGAACTTCCAATTGATATTCAAGGTCAGGTGATTTATTACATGGGACCATCACCGGCAAGAGAAGGACGCCCAATTGGCTCGGCAGGACCGACGACAGCAAGCAGAATGGATAAATACGCACCTCAGCTCCTGGATCTTGGGCTTGGTGCTATGATAGGAAAAGGAAAAAGAAATCAGGCGGTAATTGATGCAATTGTACGCAATGGTTCAGTATATTTTGCGGCTGTTGGTGGAGCGGGGGCGCTTCTTTCAAAATGTATCACATCTTCAGAAGTGGTAGCGTATGACGATCTTGGAACAGAAGCGATCAGGAAACTGACAGTTGAAAATTTTCCTGTTATTGTAGTAATAGATAAAGATGGGAATAACCTTTATGAAACCGCAATTAAGGATTATTGCAGAGTGGAGGGGGATGCATGAGAAGAATTCTACTGATGGTATTGCGGAATCTTTTAATCGTACCGGGAGGATGGATTAAACTCTGCTATCGGGCTTCACATGTGGATAAATATACAGAAGAAGATAATTATGAATTTTTGCGTTGGATTGTTTTTCGTGCAAATAAAGGTGGAAATGTAACAATTGATGTACATGGACAGGAGAATATTCCGAAGCAGGATGGATTTATGTTTTTTCCAAATCATCAAGGTCTGTATGATGTACTGGCAATTGTTGAAGCGTGTACGCACCCATTTTCTGTTGTAGCTAAAAAAGAAGTGGAAAATGTTCCATTCTTAAAACAGGTATTTAAAATCATGAAAGCATTTATGATTGATCGTGAGGATGTCCGTCAGGCAATGAAAACAATTACGAGTGTAACAAAAGAAGTTGTATCGGGGAGGAATTATCTCATTTTTCCAGAAGGAACACGTTCTAAAAATGGAAATAATGTAGGTTCTTTTAAAGGGGGAAGTTTTAAAGCAGCAACCAAAGCAAAGTGTCCGATCATTCCGGTAGCACTTGTTGATTCTTTTAAACCGTTTGATACAAACAGTACCCGACCGGTGACAGTGCAGGTGCATTTTCTGAAACCGATGCTTTATGAAGATTATAAAGATATGAAGACAGTGGAAATTGCTGCAGCAGTAGAACAGCAGATCCAGGAAACAATCAATAAGAACCTGACGAAAGAAAAGGTAGAAGAGAAATGTTAAAGGAATGCTTGGATCAAGTTAGAAAAACAGCCCCAGTGGTGCATAACATAACAAATTATGTAACAGTGAATGATGTTGCGAATGTGATTCTTGCATGTGGTGGCAGTCCGATTATGTCAGATGAGTCGGAAGATGTAGCTGACATAACATCTATATGTGGAGGACTGAATATTAATTTGGGAACATTACATAAAACAAGTATTGAGGGAATGCTTAAAGCCGGGCATCGATCTAATGAACTGGGGCATCCGGTGTTATTGGATCCGGTGGGAGCAGGAGCGAGCCGGTTTAGGACAGAGACGGCATTGAAATTAATAAAAGAGATAAAGTTTTCTGTGATTCGTGGTAATGTTTCGGAAATTAAGACACTGGCTTATGGAAGTGGAAGTACAAAAGGTGTAGATGCTGATCTTACAGAAGCTGTTAATGAAAGAAATTTGCAACAGAGTATATCGTTTATTAAAGATTTTGCGAAAAAGAAAGAAGCAATTGTTATAATTACAGGAGCAATAGATCTTGTGACAGATGGCGAGAAATGCTATGTGATCAGAAATGGACGTTCGGAAATGGGAAGAATAACTGGCACAGGATGTCAGCTATCCGGTATTACGACCGCTTTTTTGGCGGCAAATCCGAAAAGGAAACTGGAAGCGGCTTTGGCAGCAGTTTGTATGATGGGTGTTGCCGGTGAAATAGCATGGACGAGAATGCAGGAGGGCGATGGTAACGCTACATATAGAAATAGAATTATTGATGCCATCTATAATATGACAGGAGAAGAACTGGAGAAAGGGGCTAAATATGAGCTTTACTAAGGAACAATTAAGGGAACAGATGTTGCTGTATGCTGTTACGGACAGACATTGGCTGAATGGCCAGACACTTTATGAACAGGTTGAGGAAGCGCTGAAAGGTGGTGCTACCTTTATTCAGTTACGTGAAAAAGATCTGACAGAAGAAGAGTTTTTAGAAGAAGCAAAAAAGATACAACAGTTATGCAAAAAATATAGAGTTCCGTTCATAATTAATGATAACGTGAAGCTTGCGAAGAAAATTGATGCGGATGGAGTACATGTCGGGCAAAGTGATATGGAAGCTCTTGATGTAAGAGCGCAGCTGGGAGAAGATAAAATCATAGGCGTCTCTGCACGGACAGTAGAGCAGGCTTTATTAGCTGAAAAGCATGGGGCAGATTATCTGGGAGTTGGAGCGGTGTTTCAAACAGGAACAAAAACAGATGCACGGGAAGTAGAACACGGTGTGTTGAAGGAAATCTGTTCTAAAGTTGATATTCCGGTTGTTGCCATAGGAGGAATTACACAAGATAATGTAAAAGAGCTTTCGGGTAGTGGGATTAATGGTGTTGCAGTGATCAGTGCAATCTTTGCCCAAAAGGATATTGAGGCAGCGACTGCAAAGCTGAAAAAATGCGTAGAACAGGTGGTTTAAAAATTTGTTAAAAAAATGAAAAAAAGTGATTGACAAGACGGCGGTGTGTTGCTATAATAAATTTCGCACTGTTGGTGCACACAATTGAAAAAAGCTATAGATTCTATAGTAGAATTCAGTGTACGGAGAAATACTCAAGAGGCTGAAGAGGCGCCCCTGCTAAGGGTGTAGGTCGGGCGACCGGCGCGAGGGTTCAAATCCCTCTTTCTCCGTTTGACTTGAATCAAAAGAGCGGGACAACAGAAGTCTGGCGACTTCTCCTGATTTTGAAGAAAGTTAAAAATCGTGTAAAAAGAAAATAAAAAAACTTCAAAAAAGTTCTTGACTTTCTGAAAAATACATGATAATATAAATGAGCTGATTCGCAGAAGCAAAGCGATGAAGCGAAAAAATAAAAAACTTCAAAAAAGTTCTTGACAAAGCGAAATGCTTATGATAAAATAAATGAGCTGTCGCAAATGAACAAAGCGAAGTAAGAACCTTGATAACTGAACAATAGACAACAACAACCCTTGAAAATTTCTTTAAGAGAAGATTTTTAAGAACGGTTTTTAAACAAACCAAAACAACAGTAAAAAGGGAAGAATTAGCTAGTTAGTTGGTTCTGAACTGGATACAAACACTTTTAACGAGAGTTTGATCCTGGCTCAGGATGAACGCTGGCGGCGTGCTTAACACATGCAAG
>OLGZ01000119.1_pt1 | contig 74859 bp, 69 predicted proteins | sample 1605981 | NCBI WGS metagenome assembly OLGZ01 (sample SAMN03283291) | human gut metagenome | biome: human-associated habitat; material: feces | host: Homo sapiens | place: Peru | collected 2012
TGCATTCAAGCCAAAACATGCATCCTCCGTGTCAATCAGCAAAGTGATTGACACAGGAGTGAACAGTAACGAAATGTTTCCCAGGTAATTTTCCTTATTCCTCTGCTGCAAGCACGATCATTTCATCTCCGGCTTTTATTTTACCACCATGAAGCACTTTTGCAAATACCCCTTCTCGTGGCATGATACATTCTCCCATTTTTTGGAAGATCTGACAGCCATGATGACATTCTTTTCCAATCTGTGTCATCTCTAACAAAACATCGTTACATTTTAATCTTGTTCCAACTGGAAGATTACGGAAATCAATCCCCTGGACGATCACATTTTCTCCAAATGCGCCATCTTCTACTTCTGCACCTCTCGCACGGAATGCCTCGATCTTATCATAAGAAAGAAGACTGATCTGACGATGCCATTTTCCTGCATGTGCATCTCCTTCCAGACCAAAATCTTCAATAAATGTACCTTCTTCGATTCTTGTCTTCTGTGTCCCCTTTGCCGGACTTGTACAAATTGCTATTACTTTTCCCATTTTTCTATACCTCTCAAATTACTTTTTCTGTTCTAACCACCGATCCCGTACATTGCTCGATGTTCTTTTTTTTGACCTGCTTCTTCTCTTCGCTCGTCAGAAAAATTATGGCAGGCCGGTTTTTTCCAGATTGCATGGCGCATTGCTTCTTTCAGTTCTTCATCCGTTGCACCGCTTCTCAGAAGTTCTCTTAAATCCGTTCCGCTTTCATATTGCAGACAGAGCTTCAGATATCCTTCCGATGTGAGCCGGATCCGATTACAGGAATCACAGAACTTGTGACTCACTGCACTGATAAACCCGATTCTGCCCTGGAATCCCGGAAAGCTTACATATTCTGCCGGACCATTCCCCAAATGTTTCTCATACGGTTCAGCATTTCCAAATGCTTTCTCTAAAAGTTCTAACAGCTCATCTCTTGATTTCCCCTGACAGGATTTTCCTATCCCGATCGGCATCATTTCTATAAAACGAACTTCTACCGGATGTTCCTTTGCATACTCTGCCATCTGAATATACTCTTCTTCTGACTGATTCATCGGCACACAGTTTAACTTCACACGCAGGTCCGGATATTCAAGTGCTGCCTGTAGTCCATCCAGTGCCTGATTTAATTCCCCACATCTTGTCACTGTATGGTAACACGTTTCATCCAATGTATCAATACTGATATTCACTGCATCCAGCCCCTGACGCATCAACTCGTCCAACTGATTTTTCAGAAGAATCCCGTTTGTTGTCAATGTCACCTGCTCGATCCCCGGAATTCTCTTAATTTTTCCCAATAAGTCCGGCAATCCTTTTCTCACCAACGGTTCCCCACCGGTCAGTTTGATCTTAGAAATCCCCAACTCTGTACTGATTCTACAAATCCTCTCGATTTCATCAAAAGTCAGGATCTGCTCATGTGGCAGCTGCTCAATGCCCTCTTCCGGCATGCAGTAGACACAGCGTAGATTACAGCGATCCGTCACAGAGATGCGCAGATATTCTATTGTTCTTCCATATTGATCGATCATCTCTTACATACCTTTCTTGCTTCTTTACGTCACTGCTTTATTTTCCCTCTGAAACAGGTTTTCCACACTCACTTGCATTTCCTGTAAGGATTGCAAGTCCATGTTCTAGAGATGGAAGTACTGCTTCTAAATTCTCCTTTACAGCCTTCGGGCTTCCCGGAAAATTAATGATTAATGTCTGATTGCGGATTACAGACGCACCTCGGCTAAGCATTGCTCTTGGTGTCACCTGAAGTGATGCCAGTCTCATTGCCTCTGCGATTCCAGGTGCATTCTTTGTTGCCACGGCAAGTGTCGCTTCCGGTGTGCAGTCACGCGTTGCAAAACCTGTTCCTCCTGTCGTCGCGATCAGATCCACTTTTTTCTCATCTGCAAGCTCACAGAGACACTGTTCGATCATCTTCTGCTCATCCGGAAGAAGTCTTACTTCTGTCACTTCATATCCGGCTTCTTCTAACATACTGCAAAGAAGCGGTCCACTCTTATCCTCCCGCTCTCCTGCATATCCTTTATCGCTCAGCGTCACTACCGCTGCTTTCCATCTTTGTTCTTTCTTTTCCACTTTACTTTTCGCCTTCTTTTCTTTCCTTCTTATATCCATTGTCGATCAGTCCGCTCTTGCCGCCGCTCTTTCTGACCAGATAGATTTCCCCAATCTCCATCTTTTTGTCCATTGCTTTGCACATATCGTAAACTGTCAAAAGTGCTACACTTGCTCCTGTCAGAGCTTCCATCTCAACGCCTGTCTTCCCGGTCACACGTACCGTGCAATTACAATAAATCGCAAGTTCGCTCTCAACCATCTCGAACTCTACCTTGCACTTTGTGATCGGAAGAATGTGGCACATCGGAATCAGATCAGATGTCCTCTTCGCGCCCATGATCCCTGCTGTTGTCGCAACTCCAAGCACATCCCCTTTGCCTGCTGTTCCTTCTTTGACAGCACGGAACACTTCTTCATTCACCGTGATCTTTCCTGTGGCGGTTGCTTCCCGGACTGTATCCTGTTTCTCCGTCACATCCACCATAATGGCTTTTCCTTTTTCATCAAAATGTGTAAATCCCATTTTTTCACCTCTCAATCTAAAAATGCTGTTGTTATCCACATTCCCCTTGCGAATACCAACAAGACGATTGCTTTTTTTATACCAAACGATTGTACCACAGAATAGTACTAAAATTCAATGTTTTGCCAAAAAGAAAGGACAACTATAATAGCTGCCCTTTTACCATCATCCCATCTTTTTCTTTAATTCTTGTATCGTTTCCAGAGTTTCTTTCGTAATTTCTGCAATCTGTTCCAGTGGTAGTCCCGCTTCAATCATTGATAAAATAATTTCTTTACGTCCGCGGTTTTCTCCTGTCTTAATCAATATATCACGATCTCTGATTGCTTTCTGTCTTGCTTCATATTCAAGACGTTTTTTCTCGTCCGCACTTAATTTGTCCAATTCTTTATACGCTTCTTCAAAACAAGAATTCTTCTTAGCCATTTTCTCAAAATCCTCCCTGCGTTTACCATTCAAAAAGCGCATCCACTGCATTAAATCTGTTTCACTCTTTTGTTCTGGCGGTAATTTGGGCAGTTCCAAAATATGCATTTCCATCAGATCTGTATATTCCTTCCCCGTCTTTACATCACAAAACGAAATACGTCGATAACACTCCTCATCTTCTTGAAATAATACATGAGCAAGAATACTTACTTGAATACATTTCTGTAATCTATCATAACTATCACCTTCTCGTATCTGTTCCGTATACATCTTACTCAAATAGTAAATTGTACGATTCGCCCAATAATCATAATAAACCACCTGCATCTCAAAATCAATCTGTACTTCGTTATCTAACTGCACCCGAACATCTAGAATTCCATACTTATCATCTTCCGAATCCTTTCTCAGGATTGTGGGGAGAAGCTCAGTATTCAAAATTTCATCTGGATGCCTGTTTAATATAGCTGCAATAATTCCTTTTCTCACATTTTCATTTTGCATCAACTCTTTGAAGCAAAAATCAACTGTTGGTAACATAATGAAATCTTCTTTTTCATTTAATGCATTTTCGCTTTTAATTGCACTTTTAGATACTTTTCTTGGGTTTTCTTTCATAAGAATTCTCCTTTTCGTTTTTGTAAGACAAACACTTATATGAAGGAAAGAATTCTTTATCCAAATTTATTGTAACATAGGTTTTTTTTTCAGAAAAGCAGAACTTTTAAACCTGATCCTTTAATAAACTTTCAGTTATCATTCATACAATATTCGTCTTATGTTTTGTTATCGGATTATTTGTTCGAATACTGAACTATGGAAATAATTACCGATTGGTTAATAGATATCTTTGCTGTTCATAAGAATAAGAACTGCGTGGATTTAGACTAACACATATTTTCAAAAATTACAATCTCTTTTTGATTTTCCGTTTAATAGAAATAAGGACAACTATAATAGCTGCCCTTAAAACCATGTTAAAATTCAATATTCATCATCTCATCTGACTTCTCCGGAATCTTATGTCTTTCCGCATATCCTGTAAGAATCAGTGTAAGTGCTCCATCACCAGTCACATTACAAGCTGTTCCAAAACTATCCTGAAGTGCGAAAATCGTAAGCATCAGTGCTGTTCCTGCATCATCAAACAGAAGGACTCCTGTGATAAGTCCAAGGGATGCCATAACTGTTCCACCCGGAACTCCCGGTGCACCGATTGCAAACACTCCAAGAAGTACACAGAATAAAATCATTGTTGGGACTGACGGAAGTTTGCCATACAGAATCTGTGAGATTGTCATACAAAAGAACACTTCTGTGAGAACAGATCCACACAGATGGATATTGGCAAACAACGGAATACCAAACTGTACCATATCTTTTCTTAATGGTTTCGCCTTGTCGGCACACTGCAGAGCAACTCCGAGTGTAGCGGCTGAAGACATTGTTCCAACTGCTGTCAGGTATGCCGGTCCATAATGCTTTACAACCTCCAGCGGATTCTTTCCTGAATAAACACCGGCGATTGTATAGAGAAGTGCCATCCAGATATAATGTCCGATCATAACAATAATGATAACCTTAAGGAATACCGGAAGCTGTTTTGTGATAGAACCTTCATATGCCAGAGAACAAAATGTAAATCCGATAAATAAAGGAAGGATCGGAATCAAAATCCTTGACACGATAGAAAGCACGATCTTCTGGAATTCTTCCAACATTCCTGTGATTAATTTTGCCTTATTCCACGCTGCTGCAAGTCCGATCATAATAGAAAAAACAAGCGCACTCATAACCGGCATGATCTGTGGAATAGAAAGTTCAAACACCATCTCCGGCAATTCTTTCAGTCCATCTACATCTGTCACAATAGAAAGATGCGGAATCAGCGCGTATCCTGCTGCTGTAGAGAATAACGCCGCACCAACAGAAGAGATATATGCAATACAGACTGCAAGAAGCAGCAATCTTGATGCATTATTTCCCATCTTTGTGATAGACGGTGCAATAAATCCAATGATGATCAACGGAACACAGAATGAAATAATCTGTCCCAGAACATATTTCAAAGTTACAACAATGTTCAGAATTGCATTTGTCAAACCTGTCCCGTCATTTGCATTAAGAGCAAGTCCGGCAAGAATTCCGATCACTACGCCTACCAGAAGTTTAAATGGCAGGCTTTTGAAAAAACTAGATTTTTTCATAAAAAGAATCCTCCAATACTATTTTTCGGTCTTAACTCACAGATGTCTGTAATCCCCAACCTTTCTCAGACCTGTTTAGTCGGTATGCAATATTATAATACACGAAGGATAATTCTACAACTGTCTGTTTGCAGCTTACCGGATTTGCGCAGAAAAAAGGGTACTGTTCACAGGTAGCCTGTAAACAGTAACAAATTAATCGATTGACAACTTTCCTTGTCAATGTTATCATTATAAATGACAAGAAAAGTTGTCAAAGTAAAACGAAAGGGGACTGGAAATTGCCTTTATTAAATCGATTAAAAGAATATAGATCAAAACTGGGAATCAATCAGACAGAGCTTGGAAAGCGGGCAGGAGTTTCCCGCCAGACGATCAGTCTGATCGAGCGTGGGGACTATTCCCCATCTGTGACACTGGCATTAAAAATTGCAAAGATCTGTCAGGTTACAGTAGAAGATATCTTTGAGTATAAGGAGGATGAAAACGATGAAGAGTGATACAAAGACGAGAAACACAAAGAAAACCATTGTAAGGATGTTAGCAGCAATGCTGATAGGCGGAGTGATAGGAGGCGTAAGTACTGTAGTTTATGAAATTGTTTTGGGGGAAGATTTCAGTGGAGGATCGCTGAGCCTTCTGACGGAAGTAACACGGAGGCTTATGGTTCCGGGGCTCCTGTCAGTGCTTGTCGTTTCAATTGCAGCATATGAGATCTGCTTCAAAAAGTTAAAAAACGTCTGTGATCAGATTGAAGATGCAGAAGATGAGGAATTTCGTCGACTGGATTATGAGGAAGAAAGGTACGGAGCAATTCTGCAGTGTATCAATGTAGTGGCACAGGTGCTTTGCATTGCTTTGTTGGGAAGTGGATATTCTATGAGATATATTCATGATGGAAGAACTTCGCTGGTAAAATTTCTTACAGCATGTGTCCTGTTTTTAATCTGTTTCTTTTACTGTAGCATGGCCCAGGCCCGTTATGTAAAACTGCTTCAGAAAGTACATCCGGAGAAAAAGGGTGATATTGCTTCCAAAGATTTTCATAAACAATGGCTGGAAAGCTGTGATGAGGCAGAAAAGGAAGCAGTTTATCAAAGTTCCTACAGTACTTACATATTCTCAGGAAAATTAATCGGAATATTGTTAGTTGTGACGATGATCGCGCATTTATTTTTCAATACAGGAGTGTTCGCGATTGTTGTGGTCGGTGTAATCTATTTATGTATAACTGTAAAATACTGTGTTTCCTGTGTTAAATTAAAGAATAAATCATAGCGGTTAACTATAGAAATTTTAGTAAATAATGCAAGTAATTTGTGCTCTGCCTTTTTTGCGTTAACATGGGAATGAACAATAACGAAAAAGACGGATAACCTCTTTCCAAAGATTATCCGTCTTTCCTTTCATTTATTCTTTATTCTCTTAGAAATGAATCACTCCAAGCAGTATTCCAGAAATAAGACATACAATACTTACACCCCAGATCCAGAAGAAACTTGCTTTGATATGATCTTTGATCTCAACACCTGCAAGTCCGACTCCAAGGAATGTAGCCGGTACTACCGGGCTGATAAACGTTGCACAGTTTCTGCAGACAACCATTGCGATTGCTGTGTGTGCAGGATTTACACCGAACTGGTTTCCGATACTGATCAGAACCGGAAGGAGTCCGAAGAAGTAAGAATCTGTACAGAATAAAAGTGTCAGCGGTACGGAAAGTACTCCGATGATCAGTGGCAGGAAGCTTCCCATAGACTGTGGGATAAATGCCGCCAGTACGTTTGCCATATGGTTCATGATTTCTGTTTCTTCAAGAACACCGAGGAATACTCCTGCAGCAAGGATGGTAGATGCCATCATAAGTGCCGGACCAGAATGGGATTTGATAATCTTATTCTGAAGTTTTGCTCCTGGATAGTTTACAAGCAATGCAATCACACAGCCAACCATGAAGATATAGTAAGATGGTACTTTAACAAAAACAAGACATACAATCACTGCCAGTGTAAGAATTGCATTGAATGCAAAGAGCTTCGGTCTCGCAAGATTGTTTTCTGCTGCGTCTTCTGTCTTTTCTTCTAAAGCGTCATATTCTTCCGCCTTCACAACTCCCTGTGGTGCTGTCTCTGCTCCTGCTCCACGTTTTTTCTCTACGAATCCCCAGAAAACTGCTGTTGCAAGTGCAATTACAACTCCAACCACCTGCATTGGGAGCAGCTGTCTCCACAGCTCGTTCGGATCGATTCCGAGTACAGTTGCGGAACGCATTGTCGGACCTCCCCATGGCAGCAGGTTCATAACACCCATTGCTGTAACACAGATCAAAAGCAATGTTGTCGGACGCATGTTTAAGCGCTTGTACACTGGAAGCATTGCCGGAATTGTGATCAGGAATGTGGAAGCTCCGCCTCCGTCTAAATGTCCGATCATGGCAATAATACATGTCATCAGTGCTACACCGACTACATTACTTCCCACTTTTTTCATTAATGCGTTGATGATGCGGTCAAACATTCCCACATCTGTCATAATTCCGAAGAAGAGTACGGAGAAGATAAATAACGCTGCGGTTGAGTGTACTCCTGCTACACCTGACGCAATAAATTCTCCCATTTCTTCTACGGTAAATGTTCCGGTCGCAACCAGAATCACTGATGTAACTGTAGATACCCCGGCAAATGCAAGTGCCGGCACTGTTACATTTCTCAGCAACAAAACAATAATCATGATGATCGTTGCAAATCCTAATACTGCAAGCATTGTCTCATTCATTGTCTGTCCCCTTCCTTTCTCTCTTTTTTGGATAAATTTATTATAGAAAAAGAAGCTTACAGACTGCCTTGATTCACCTTACATTTTGTTAAGGAAATCCTTTATATTTTTTATGTTTTTTCGCTTTTTTATATTGCAAAAAAGGAACAGAATCTCTTCTGCCCCTTCCTAATTCACACGTTTTCCTCACACTGTCTCACTGCATCGAGAAGCGTTACCTCCGATACCGGTTTTTCAACATAGCCTTCAATAATTCCATGCTGCTTTGCCTCAGCAAGTTCTCTTGTTATGTGTGCTGCCATTACAATTTTTTTCATCTGTGGATATTTTCCAGAAATTGACATACAGAATTCTACTCCGCTTCCATCTTCAAGCGTTTCATCAATATAAAGTACATCCGTCTCTGCTTCTTTCAGATATTCTTTCAATTTCTCCACGTCTCTGCATGTAATAATCTCAATCCCAATCTTTCGGAAATTCTTCTCCAGCAACTTAAGAACCTTTGCATTATCATCTGCTATAACGATTCTATATTTTCCACTCGCAGTCGGCACGATTATCTTCTGTTCCGTATCCATTGCAGGAAGATACAGATAAAATGTGCTGCCCACACCCGGCTTACTTTCTACTGAAATATATCCCTTGTGTGACATCATGATCTGCTCTGCCAATGCAAGTCCCAGTCCGGTTCCTTCTCCACCTTTCTTTGTTGTAAAAAATGGATCAAAAATGTGTTTCATCGTTTCCTGATTCATTCCACAGCCGGTATCCTGAATCTGGATTTCCACATAATCTTCCCAGCTTTCCCGCAACTTGTCTGCCAGTTCCTGTGACAATGAATTTCTTTTTACTCTACGTGCAAGAATACGAATTGTCCCTTTCTGTTTTCCGATTGCATGGATTGCATTCACACTGATATTTAAGAGCACCTGGTTGATCTGTGTTGTATTTCCCAGGATCCATGTATGATCCAGATTCATCTGTTCTTTCACTGTCACTTGCGGAGGACATACGGACGAAATCATTTTCACTGCTCTTTGCATCAACTTCTGCGCCGGTATACTTTTATATACAGTCTCCACATTCTTACGGCTGAGCGTTGAAATCTGGCGCACAACATCCTTCGCTTTCTCCGAAGCTTCATAAATCTCGTGTGCACTGTCATATTCTTCTGAATCTTCCGGTAATTCCATCATCAAAAGCTCCGCATAACCCATGATCGGTGTCAGGAAATTATTAAATTCGTGAGCAATTCCTCCCGTCATTGTGCCCATGATCTGAAGTCGTTCCTGATGCGCAATATTCTCTTCTGACTGATGAACTTCTTCCAACAGGGAATTTAGTTCGCGCAGATAAATAATCTCTGCTGCCGATTTCTGACGATCAAAGACCAACCTTCCCACAAAGATAAGAAGAATAATAATAAGCAGCAAGATTCCCAACATAACAAAAAGAATTCTTGTAAATCCCTGCCTGATAGGAAGATACATATCATCATAATCAATCACTGCACTCACTACCCAGAAATCCCCTCCAAGATCTGCCGAACTGTACGCGCTTACTTTATGTACTTTCGGAAGATTTGGCATGGTCCACCAATAGGAATCGTATTCTAGGATTCCTTCTCCACCTTCTTTCTGTTTTTCGATCATATGCTCCAGACTGCTCAGATCAAGATGTGGATACATTTCTTTTCGGCCTTCGATCACATCGATTCCCCACTGCTCTCCTTTCGGATGCATGATGATCTTTCCTTCTGAGTTCTTGATCATAACATAACCATTCGTTCCGACTTTAATGCTTGAAATCAGATTCGCATAAAATGCTTCCTCATTTACCACCATACAGATCTGATTTTCCGATGGTTCTAAATAGTGGAGCACAAGGTATTTCTGATCCTTATCATCTTCCATCTGATAGATTCCGACTCCCTGATCTGTCTCTGTAAAGCAAACCGGATCCGCATACACTTTCCCACTCAAACTGTTAATAAAATTTCCATTTTCATCCTGCCAAAACAGATCACAGACATACGTTGTCTCTTCTTCCAGATATCTCTTCATTTTTTGCATAAATGCGTCTGTATTCTGAATCTTATAATTTCCGGCTTCATCCTGCATCATCACTTCTATATTGTGTAGCATCTCATAATCCCACTCATACTCTTTCATGGAAGTTTCAAGGCTTTCACTTAAAATTTTTGAAGAATTACTAAGCTGATCGTATTGATTCTGCATCAGATCTTTACTGTACTGTTTCCATACACGATATCCCATTCCTCCAAATCCAAGAAGCACCAGAAGAAATAAAATCAGAAATATCCATCGAATCCGTCGATTTTCTTTTTCGCGTTGTTCTTTTGATTTCCATTTCACATTTTTCCCGTCGGTTTTCATACTTCACCTCCTCTTCTGATTGACTTGAATTTTATTTAATATTATAATGTTTTTTATAGATTGTACAGCATTTAAACTGTATTTTCAGTTCGTTTTACAAGGGGGATAAACCTTTATGTCAGATAAAGTACTGATTGTGGATGATGATCCATCCATCTGCAAACTTCTGGAAAAGGTCATGAAAAGCAATGACCTTGAACCAACCATCGCAACTTGCGGGAAGGATGCCCTTTCCCTGCTTCGCACACACACCTTTGACCTGATCCTTATGGATGTCATGCTTGGAGATATGGAAGGCTTTGATGTGATCAAAAAGCTCCGGAATCAAGGTATAAACACACCGGTCATGATCGTAAGCGGAAGAAACGAAGACTATGACTCACTTTATGGTCTTTCTCTCGGTGCGGATGATTATATTACAAAGCCGTTTCGACCGCTTGTATTGGGTGCAAAAGCAAAAGCGCTGATCCGCCGCAACAAGAATCTTGTTCTGGAAGGAAATCAGATGTTAGAGAGTGGCCCTTTCTCTTATGATACCGCGACAATGCGTTTCTATAAGAATGGAGAGGAACTGATTCTTTCCAGTAAAGAAAGTGCCCTGCTCCTTCTCTTTATGAAACATCCTCAGCAGGTTTTTACAAAAGACATGATCTATGAACATGTATGGGGGAATACAATCGCAGTGGATGACAACGCAATCATGGTCTATATCAACCGCCTGCGCAGCAAGATTGAAGATGACCGTCAGAATCCGCAACATATCCTTACACTTCGTGGACTTGGATACCGCTTTGTACCTTAATACACTTCCTTTCTTATTTTTTCAACCCGAAAAGCCGAAGCAGATGGCAGCCTGCTCCGGCTTTTCAGGTTTTACAACTTATATTCTTTCCTCTGACAGAAAATTTCAAAAGAGGTTATGGCACAAACATTTAAGATAGGTAGAAAATGTCTTATTCTTCTGTCAGTGGAGATTTGACGATGGAATGAAGAAAAATTGCAACTGCAAGGAGATCCGCGCAGCCGCCCGCACTTACATTCCGCACACAGTATTTTTGATCCAGTCGTTTCAGGTATTCGACTGCATCCTCCCGGTAGGCTCCACCGGACTTAAGAAATGCATGAATTTCTTCCTGCACTTTCTCAAGTTCCTTCGGACCCCGCCTTGAGATGATATTTGAGTCCTGGGTACTGCTCATTAACACCAGCAACGTCTGAAGTTTCACACGATTCCAGTCTCTTCCCTCTTCAACTCCCTGTCTGAGTGTCGGAAGTGCGAGTTGAAACAGAGACGGATATCCTGCAATCGCTTCCCCCCGGACCCCTGAGGTTCCATATTTCTGAAGATTCTGCTCACCATGGCTATGCGCTTTCTTCTCCATAATAATCCTCAACTCATCAGCCAGTATCCTTCCTACCATCTGACGCTGAATCTCACGAAGCTGTTTCCATTCAATCACACCTTCGTTTTCTCTGGCACATCTTCCCGCCGCCGCACAATAGATTCCCAGCGTAAAGATCAGTCCTTTGTGTGTATTTACACCGCCCGTCGCACGGTACATCGCACTCTCTGCCTGAACGCCAAGCCTTCTCACATCGCGAAACAGATCCTGCAGACTTCCGTTTGAAATCGCTCCCTGAGCGGCTATCCGGACAAACCACGGATAGAGAGCATAGGCACTCTTTTCAAAAGTATGTACATCCATATCTTTGTGAGCGCCTGTAGAAAACAGATCCACCAGTCCCGGCTTTGGTGTTGTATACACTTCTGCCAGAAGCGCTCTATAAGCACGGTTTCCGATAAATTCTCCAATCTCGGATGCCATAGAGAACATCCTGTTTTCCCGAACTGCTTTCTCTGCTCTCATATCGTTTTATCCTTTCTTCTTATTTTCAGCCTTTTCTTTCTTCTCAGCTTTTTCTTCAGCCTTCTTTTCATCTGCAAACTCGAATGGCTTAATCTCTCTTACAACATCCATGATCGTACCGTCGCGGCTCTCAATGATACCTACTACACGATCACCAAACTCTACCTTCTGCGGCTCGCCTGCGATAGAATAAGCAATATCTCTGAGTTCTTCAATTGTCTTGAATGGAAGATCGACATCTTTCATTGCCTCGATCAGGTCTGTTCTCTTTGGATTGATCGCGATACCATAATCAGTAATTACAACATCCACGCTCTCTCCCGGTGTAGTTACTGTTGTAACCTCTGTACAGATAGCCGGGATTCTTCCCTGAAGTAACGGAGCGATAACGATCGCACATTTTGCGCCTGCTGCTGTATCAGGATGTCCGCCCTGTGCACCTGTGATCATTCCGTCAGATCCTACTACTACATTACAGTTGAAGTTAACATCTACTTCCAGCGCTGCAAGGATTACAAAATCCAGTTTATTTACAACAGCACCTTTATTGAACGGGTTCGCATATTCTCCTGCACTGATACGATAATGGTGAAGATCCTTTACAGATTCTACTGCTGCAAGGTCAAAATCCTGTGTATCAAGAAGTGCATCTACCTGTCCATTGATCAGAAGATCACACATTGGTTTTGTCAGTCCTCCAACACCGAAACGCATGCGGATATTTCTTTCTTTCATAATCTTAGCCAGGGAAATGGTAGAAGCGATAGATGCTCCACCAACTCCTGTCTGATAAGAAAAACCATCTTTAAAATACGGTGTATTTACAACAAACTGTGTACAATAATCAGCCATCATCAGCTTTCTCATATCTGTTGTCGGTTTTGCTGCTCCTGTTGCGATTTTCTTTGGATCTCCGATTTCATCAACTTCAACCACATAATCCACCTTTGTCATGGAAATATGTGCCGGGAAGTTCGGGAATGGTACCAGGCAGTCTGTGATTGCTACAACTTTGTTTGCATGGATCGCATCAGCCATCGCATAGGAAAGAACTCCACAGTCTGACTTTCCACCAATACCACGGCAGTTACCATAATCATCACAAGTTGGTGTTCCGATAAATGCGATATCGATCTGTGTTTCACCTGTTGCAAGGGCTCTTACACGTCCACCGTGGGAACGCATGATTGCAAGACCTTTCAGCTTACCGTGAGAAATTGCTTCTCCGATTTTTCCACGCACACCGGAAGACTGGATGTTTGTGATTGTTCCATCTTCAATCATCGGTACCAGTTCATCATGTGCTTTTCCAAGAGAACTTGCACAGATTGTGATATCTTTGATTCCCATCGCATGGATTTCTCTCATGACCATATTAACAACATAGTCACCCTCACGGAAATGATGATGGAAACCAAGTGTCATTCCGTCTTTGATTCCACATTTCACAAGTACTTCATGAATGTTTTCTACAAGCTTGCTACCTTCAGAGTTGATCACACATTTTGTCTCCGGTCCATGTTTCTTATAAACATGTCCATCAAAATGATGCACTCCCTGGAACACTTCTTTTCCTGTTGCTTTCAAAATCTCTTCTGGTATATCTCTTCCAACTGCATTTAACATCTTACAATTCCCCCTTATATACGCCTGAAGCCTTTGCCAGTTCAATGGTTCTCTTAGCACCGTCATAGAATGCGATATCAATCATCTTACCGTCTACTGTAAATACACCGATTCCCTGTGCTTTCTTAGAATCGATCTCTCTTACAACCTTCTCTGCAAAGATGATATCTTTCTGTGTTGGTGTATAAATCTCATGTACTACATTGATCTGTCTCGGGTTAATAATTGATTTTCCATCAAATCCCATCAGATGGATTGTCTCAACGTCCTGTTTAAATCCTTCCATGTTGTCAAGATCTGTATAAACTGTATCAAAGCACTGGATTCCTGCTGCTCTGGCTGCGATTACCAGATTCTGTCTTGCACCCATCAGCTCAATTCCGGTTCCTGTGATATGAGTCTGAAGATCCTTTGTATAATCTCCTCCGGAAAGTGCGATACCAAAAAGTCTCTCAGAAGACTCGCAAATATCAAGTGCTTTCATAACACCTCTTGCAGACTCAACAGCTGCCATGATAAGAACACTGCCTTCCGGTCTTCCAAACTCGCGTTCTGCATACTGTACTTCACGCTCAACCATCTTGACATCCTGTGCTGATTCTGTCTTTGGAATACGGATTGCATCGCATCCTCCGGCTACTGAACAACGGATATCTTCTTTCCAGTAAGGTGTATCAAGTGCATTGATTCTTACTACTCTCTCACATCCTCTGTAATCAATTGTCTTTAATGCATGATACAGTGAGAATCTTGCCACATCTTTCTGATTCTCTGCAACAGCATCCTCAAGATCCAGCATAATAGAATCCGGTTTGTAAATATATGGATCTTTGATCAGTCCCGGCTTCTGTGCATTTAAAAACATCATGGTTCTTCTTAAACGTTTTTTATTCGGATTCATTATCTGATGGCACCTCCCCATGGTAAATGTTCAATCTGTCCAACGGAACGATAAACAGCTCCTTCAATTCTTGCCTTGATCGTACAATCAAGTGCTCCTTTATCTACAATAGAAATTCTTACATTGTCAACGCCCAGATGTTCCAATGTCTCATATACTACTTTCTTGATCTGATTTCCATACTGATTGATCACCGCACTGTTCAGTGTTAATTCAATCTTTCCTTCTCCCTCTTCTACAGTTACCTGGCAGTCACTGGATTCCAGTGTTCCTGCTACTGCAGGTCTTAAGATTTCCATCACAATTCCTCCTTCATTTGTCCACCTTGTGATTTCGCAGACCGGCCGGTTGGCACTTCCGGCCGGTATCTGCAATGTTGACCGGTTTCGGATTTCCCCTGGCCGGTCTGGCATTTCTTTTGGTTTCTTGAACTTATCATAGTCTTGGAATCTTACAGAAAGAAGAACGGTTACCTTAATATTCATTAAGATAACCGTTCCTGTCTTAAATCTCCATAAGATCGTCTAATTCTGTGTCTGTCTCTTCTTCATTTTCCTCTGCTTTTCTGACATCTTTCATGCCGAAAACAAGCATCGCAACCACCGTCACTGCAACAGAAATCACAATTGCAATTGCCGCATTGATCATATTCTGAAGACTATCCCCGCCGACATAGCATGGAAGACCAAGTACACTCGCCGGTCCCGGTGAATATGTTCTCATTCTGCTGAATCCTGCCCACAGACCTGCAACGCCACCACCAAGCATAACAGACCAGAGAACACTCTTATATTTCAGCGTGATACCATAAAGTGCCGGCTCTGTAATTCCTCCGATCAGAGCACTGATAGCTGCTGAAAATGCCATCTGTTTCTTTCCTGACTTCTTAGACTTAAGACATACAACGAATGCTGCCGCTCCCTGGGCAACATTAGAGCAAAGGTTTCCAGGACCTGTTGCTGTTGCATATCCACGAAGTGCGTACTGGGAATAGGTAATTGCTTTCAATCCATTATGCATACCTGTCATAACGATCAGTGGTGAAAATGTTCCCATAATCACCGGACAGAACCACGGAATATTGGCATCCAGCCAGTTGAACAGTACAACTAGAAGATTACCACACCAGGTACCGATCGGTCCAAGTACTGTAAATCCAACAACGGATGTGATCACAAATGTAATGACCGGAACTGTAATAAACTTGATCGCCTTCGGTACAAATTTCTTGGAAATTCTCTCTACCACAGACATAAATAACGTAATAAAAATCGCTGGCAGCACACTGGAAGAATATTTCACCAGTGTAACCGGGATTCCGAACATCCGGATACTGTCCCCAGCTTCCACAAATCCCATAAAGGTCGGATGAAGAAGCATAAAGGACATGACAGCTGCCATGTACTGATTACACTTGAATACCTTGGCAGATGAAAAGGCCAGCATTACCGGTAGGTAATAGAACACTGCACCGGATACCATATTCAGCATGACATACGTCTGATTGTCCTCCGGTACGATTCCCGCTGTCTTTAAAAGAATCAAAATCGCCTGAAGAATACCTGCTCCGGCAAGGCATGGAATGATTGGAATGAAAATGGTTGACACGGTACCAAGGAATTTACCAAATGCATTTTTCCATGTCAGTTTTTCTTTTTCTTCACGGATTGCTCCTGCTCCGCCTTCCACCTTGATGCCACCAATCTTCCTGATTTCTTCCATCACAAGATCCACATCTGGTCCGATGATCACCTGATATTGTCCACCATTTTTCACAACTCCGGCGATTCCGTCTGTTTTCTTCAATTCCTCTGTCTTCGCCTTTTCCTCATCTTCCAGATAAAATCTTAATCTTGTTGCACAGTTTGTAACAGACTTGATATTTTCTTTTCCACCTACAAGAGAGATGATCTGCTCTGTAAGTTTCCTGTAATTTTTACTCATCCTGTTTCTCCTTCCCCTGTTGTTCTTCCTTTTCCCTTTTTTCCTTTGAATCCTCTGTCAGAATCCTTTTCAACCAGATCTGCAGTAAATTCGTCCACTGTTCACAGCCTTCATCATAATGACTTGCTGCACTTGCACTCACTTTATCCGCCAATGCACAGCCGTGAACTCCTCCTGCAAACAAATGCAGTTCCACCGAAACTCCTGTCTCAAACAGCTTCTGTGCAAATGTAAGCGCACACAATGCATTTACAGATGTATCCGTAGCCGAATGCCACAGAAAAACCGGAGGCATATCCTTATGAACATTTGTATATGGATCAATTGTCAGCTTCTGTTCCATTGTCGGCTCTGCTGTCCTGAACTGGCAAAGGTATTTATATTTTGTAATATTTCTACCCGATGCTGTCGCAAATTTTTCTTTCCAGTCCGGAACTGCCATATTGGTTCTTGCATATCCAAGTACTGCTGCCTTTGGTTTTATATAGGTATCACCTAATAATTCTTTTCCAAAGGTAAGATAACTTGCCGTCAGGTGTCCTCCTGCTGAAAAGCCAAGCAGAATCAATTGATCTTTGTCTACATTCCATTCTTCTGCATGCTCCCGGATCAATGCCAGTGCATTTCTCACCTGGTAGATCTGAACAGGAAAATATCCATCCGGATTCATTTCCGGAAGTTCTTCTTCCTTTTCAAAACTTTTCGGCTTTTCTTTGAATATGACAGAATATTGAAGTACAAATGCATGGTAACCCATACCATTGATTTTCAGGGCTACTGGTTCTCCTTCTTTTCTTGCCAGTGTCGTATATCCGCCTCCCGGACAGATCACAACAGCCGGGCGTTTCTGCTGTTGATAATATTTCGGATAATCATCCAGAATATAAGTCTTTAAAACAGCCTTCTCATCTTTCTGGTCGATTGATAATGTTTCAATTTTCATTGCTTTCCTCCCATCAAAAAAAGCTCATTCAGTCTGCAAACTTCATGAGCTTATTATAGAAATCATCATTTCGTTTTTCAAATAACGGAAAGTTATCTTTCTTATTCCTTATAGTTATTCCTATGATTGACCACTTTTCTTCTGGTCTGCCGCTTTCTGATACAACTGTGTCAGATATTGTAATGGTTCTGTCCTATAGCTTCCAACCCGGTACGCCGCCACAAATTCCCAGATAATTTTCTTATTTCCAAAAGAATAGATATCAAACTGATCTCTGTGGTTCTGCATTCCAAGACTTCCACAGATACAGATTCCATATCCCTTTTTAACCAGTTTATGTGCAGTTCTCATATCTGCAAATCGGATTACTTCCGGTGACATATGATGTTCTTCCAGCACTTTATCACAGATTTTTCCAATCCTCATATCTTTGTTCAGCGTAATAAACGGCTCAGATTCAAACTGTGTGATATCTACCCACGGATATTCAAATCCATATTTAATAACCTGTGCTTTTCTTAAAGGGGTTCCCTTTTTCACTGTCAGAACAATTTCCTCTCTTCCCAACAGCTCTGTATAGAATTCCGGATGCTGTTCCCTGTAATCTTCATCTACTACAAAATAGACAACATCCAACAACCCTTTCCGCAACATTTCCTCCAGCCTGTCCACATCTTCTTCATATAGTTCCAGCCGAAGATCAGGAAAGTTCTTTCTGAACTCCGGCAATACTTCTGGGGTAAGTCCACTGCTTCTTGCCGGAGTAATACCAACCCGAATCGTTCCATGTTTAAATTGTACAAGTTCCTGCAGTTCCCTCAAAAACTGGGCTTCTCTTTCTTTGGTCTCCTGTGCAAAACTTAAAAACAGCTTTCCTGCCGCCGTTGGAATGTACTCTCCCGAATTTTTTTCAAAAAGTGATACGCCAAGTTCTGTTTCTATATTTCTGAGACACTTACTCATTGCTGGTTGTGAAATTCCGATTTTTCTGGCAGCTTTGGTCAAATTTTTTTCCTGTTCTACTGCCAGAATGTATTCCATTTCTTTAAAATTCATCTATTATTCCCCAAACTATAGGTTATTGATTTCATGCCTGATTGTTATTTTTTCTTTCTAGCTGTAATTAATTTTAGCAAAGTTCCACAATCACAGCTTCGATTTTTTATGCTATTTTCCTTGTTTCCGATGTTCAGCCATCATAAATTTCTGCATTGTTTTAAACTTCTTCTACTGCTTTCAGTTCCCCGGTCTCTGAATTCATGATAAACCCGCGGATCGTAACATCTTTCGGCATCAGCGGGTGATTCTGTAGTGCATACACGGTATCTTCAACAGACTGTTCTACGCTCTCAAATCCTCCGAGCCACGTCTCAAGATCTACTCCGCTGTGTCGTATGATATCGATATGTTCTTGTTTCACGCCTCGCTTTGTCAGATCTTCCAGCAATTCTGTGCCGTTCATTCCCTGCACACCGCAATCTGTATGACCGATTACCATGACTTCCTCCACACCAAGTTCCACAATTGCAACCAGAAGACTTCGCATCACACTTCCGTAAGGATGCGTGATCACGCCACCGGCATTCTTGATCACTTTTGCATCTCCGTTTCTGATTCCAAGTGCCGCCGGAAGAAGTTCAATTAATCTGGTATCCATGCAAGTCAGGATTGCAAGCTTTTTATCCGGATATTTGCTTGTAAGATATGGTTCATATCCTTTCTCTTCTACAAACTTCTTATTGTACGCTACAATCTGTTCTATCATATATCCGTCTTCCTTTCTCTGTTTTCTGACCAGTCCGCTATTTTTGTTTTTTCTACAGTGAGCAATGAACCGATTCATCTTATTTTCTTTTTATTATACTTGCATCCCTTTTTTATTCAACAAAACTTAACAGATATTAATTTCTTTTTTTCGTACAATTTTTCATCTTCACATCATAAAATCCCATAGCAGACAATTCCTAACAGCGCTGACAGACCAATCACCTTCGGAACCTGCCAGTTCTTCTTTCCGATCAGATAAAGCATCAGAAGTCCGATTCCACATGCCGGAAGATCCAGTTTGCTATCAGAAAAATAATTTTCTCCCAGAAGTTCTGCGATTGTTACTATAATCAACACGATACAGATTGGTTTTAAAACAAGCAGGATTTTTGAAAATATCTCGCTATTCTTGAATCGTTCAAAACAGATTGCTGTCAACAAGGTCAGGGTGAATGCAGGCATTAATACACCTATTACTGCTACAATTCCGCCCAGAACACCCGCAGTCCTGTCTCCGGCAAATGTTGCACAGTTGATTCCAAGCGGTCCCGGTGTCATCTCTGCGATTGCAATTACATTTGTCAGATCCTCTGTTGTCATCCAATGATGCGCACGCATTTCTTCCAATATCAACGGAACCATAGACATACCGCCGAAACTTGTAAAACCTATTTTCATGAATGCAATATATAATTCCATTAATGTACTCATTCTTCCACCTCTTTCACCGTTTTCTTCATTTTTTTATTCACTATGGAAAACAGCTGCCAGATTACCACAGAGCCTACGCCAAGCCCGACCAGCTCGATATTCCCAATATTCGTAAAAGCACATAATAATAATGCAATGACTCCGGCTGCCACAGAAATTTTCGTCTTGAATGCCTCTTTTCCAAGAGAAAATGCAGCACTGGCAATGATTGGAACAACTGCACTTCGAATACCACACAATGCACTCGCGCACCAGACATTATCTTTTAATTTACTGTAAAACATCGTCACTATCGAAAGAATCAGTATTGCCGGTGTTGTAATTCCAAGCACTGCACAAAAACCACCAAAAACTCCTCCCACAAAATATCCAAAGATCATACTGATATTCGTGATCATAATTCCAGGCACTGATCTTCCAACTGCAACCATATCAAGAAGTTCTGATTTTGTAAGCCATTTTCTCTTATCCACAAACTCCTGCTCCATCTGGGCAAGAATACTCCAGCCACCACCAAATGTAAAGCAGCCGATTTTAAAGAAAAAAACAAAGAGCTCTAACCCTTTTTTCACTCTGTCTTTCATGTTCCATCCTCCAAATTATTGTTTTCATCTCTATTGCACATTTTATCTCTGTTTCGAACATAAGTAAAATATATGTTTTATTATAGTTTTCATAGATTTCCCTTATGCAGTATTGATTTAAAGAATCGCATCGGATATGATAAGTACAAACGGCTAGTAAACCATAGTTGTTTTTTATATCGGCAATACAATTTATAAAGGGGAATTTTATGAACTGGAATCAGCTTCAATATGTGCTTACGATTGCACAGGAAAAAAATATAACAAAGGCAGCTCAGAAGCTTTATCTTTCCCAGCCTTCTCTCTCAATGAGCCTGAAAAATCTGGAGGAAGAACTTGGTGTAGAAATTTTTGAACGAAAAAAAGGTATCCTTGAACTGACTTATGCCGGTGAGCTTTTCTGTCACTGGGCAGAAGATTCTCTACGTTCTAAGCAGATTCTATCCGACCAGCTTTCAGACATTTCATCCAATGCAAGACATAAGATCCGTCTTGGCATCAGTCCTCATAGAAGCCTGATCCTTCTGCCTGATGTTCTGACAGATTTTTATAAAACAGCTGACAACTGTGATCTGCAGATTGTAGAAGAGCCGACTTATCTTCTTAGAGAAATGCTGGAAGATGACCAACTTGATCTGATCATTGATGTTCCTCATCCGGACACGATCAATTATCAAAGCGAACTGGTTGCCCGGGAACAGATTCTGCTTGCAGCACCGAAAGCAATGGACAAGCAGCTTCAGAAAAATCTGACTTTGGACGGCAGCCTTAAATTAACTGCGGATTTAAAAGCGCCTTTCATTCTGCTGACAGAAAAACAGATCATCGGGCAGATCAGTCAGAGAATCTTTGAAACAAGCAATTTTCGTCCACTAACGTCTATTACCTGTTCCAATATAGACACAGCACTGACTCTGGTTGCCCGTGGGTTGGGTATCTGCTTTGCACCGGAAGTCTTGGTATGGCAGGAACGTTTTGCTGATCATATCAGTTACTATCCAATTAATAACTACCGGGATACAAGACAGATTTGTCTGGTTTACCGGAAAAATCACTATTTAAATCAGCATCTCCTGCTGCTACTTGATATTTTCAGGAGAAAAATTCCCTTATTATATCAACACCAACCCTCATATAAATGATTCTGTTATAAATCCTTCTTATTCTTTACTTTTTTGTAATTCATGATAGAATGTCTTTATAATTAAAACACTTTTTTCTGTCAAATCCAAATGACAGACCTATGATATTTATCAGGAGGATTTTATGTCTGATTATATAATTTCACAAATCTCCCCGTCCGACACACGGGCAAACAAGCAGATAAATGAACTGCTCCTTGCAGAAGGTATCCGCCGGGATGCAAATCTTGACTACACCTGCGGTATGTATGATGATGAGATGAACATCATCGCTACCGGAAGCTGTTTTGGCAACACACTCCGCTGTATGGCAGTCAGCAGCGCCCATCAGGGAGAAGGACTGATGAATCAGATTGTAACTCACTTGATCAGTGTACAGTTTGATCGTGGTAATACACATCTTTTCCTCTATACAAAATGCAATTCTGCCAAGTTTTTTGGTGATCTCGGTTTTTATGAGATTGCCCGGATTGACGGTCAGATTGTATTTATGGAAAACAGAAAAACCGGATTCTCCGCTTATCTGGAACGTTTAAAGAAAGAAAGCGAACAGTCAGAAGTTATGAAAAGGTTCACCTCTGACAATACACAGATTCTTTCTGAGACATCCTCTGAGACGCAAAAGGATCTTCGCATTGCAGCACTTGTCATGAATGCGAATCCATTTACTTTGGGCCATCAATATCTGGTGGAAAAAGCGGCTGCTGAAAGTGATATTCTTCATTTATTTATCGTCAGCGAGGATCAGAGTCTTGTTCCATTCTCTGTACGAAAACAGTTAGTTCTGGAAGGAACCGCTCACCTTGACAACATCATTTACCATGAGAGCGGTCCTTATATCATCAGCAATGCAACTTTCCCAAGCTATTTCCAGAAAGATGCCGATGCTGTTATGGAAAGTCATGCGAACCTTGATCTGACGATCTTTGTCAGAATCGCGCAGGCACTTGGAATCAACTGCCGCTATGTAGGTGAAGAGCCAAACAGTCAGGTAACCGGTATCTACAACGAGATTATGGCTAAAAAACTTCCTGAAAATGAGATTTCATGTACGATTGTTCCGCGAAAAGAAGCTAACGGAGCTGTAATCAGCGCATCAACTGTACGAACTGCATTAAAAAATGATAATATAGAGTTGTTGAAGACACTTGTACCAGAAACAACGCTTCGCTATTTTCAGAGCGAAAAAGCAGCTCCTGTGATTGCAAAGATCAAAGCTGCTGAAAATGTTGTACATCATTAAGAGCAGCTACTATGTAAAATGTAAACTGCGTAAAATTGCTGAAACCGTGCAATTTACCTTTAGGCGAAACGCGAGAAAATAACAAGGAGGGTTCCTTATGCAAGGAGAACAGGTTGTATTAACAGATATGCTGCAATGTCGTGAACGGCGCGCACAGATCCAGGATACATTCATTGAACAATACCACTGTCCGGTCATTTCATTCTGTATGAACATCCCAGGACCCGTGAAGACAAATGAGCAGATCTGCGCTGCTTTTGACAGTGGAAAGAATGCCCTGCTTCTAAAGCTGGAACAAGCTCAGGCAGATATTAAAAACTCAATTGAAATTCATGAAAAAACCGGAGATGAATTATTGCTTGCAGTTGACTGCCCGGCAGAAAAAATCAAAGATTTCACCACTGAGATTGAAGAATCACATCCGGTTGGTCGCCTCTTTGATATGGATGTGATTGACACAAACGGACAGAAACTTTCCCGCCCTTCCTACCGCAAATGTATTATCTGCGGATGTCAGGCGCAGGAATGTGCACGCACAAGAAAACACACTGTAGAAGAGATGCAGGCAAAGATTGAAGAAATATTAAGCGCAGAATAATTGCATTTCCACCACCATCATATTAAAAGAAGATTTTATCAACAAAAAGGAGAATTCAAAATGCTAGTATGTGATTATATCGTAGAACAGATTGACGGAGATTATGCGCACTTAAGAAGAGTTGATCTTCCGGATGAAGAGTTAAAACTCGTTGCCAGAGCACTGCTCCCGGCTGAGATTGTGGAAGGTTGTAAGCTGCACTACGAACTGATGCAGTATACGATCATCTAAGATTACTATTAAAACAAAAACTCCCGTTTAGAGACTTCTTATTACTGCTCACACGATGTGCAAGCAGTAACGAAATATCTCTAAATGGGAGTTTTCATTTCCTCTTTATTCGCTATAACCTTTTACATTATCCGACAATTAATCTTCATCGAACGGAACTCCATCATCCTCTGCATTTCCAGCTGTATCAGCAGTATCTTCTGCCTCCACTCCGACCATTCCCTTTACCTTCATCGTTCTGACATTGATTCCATTCACCTCAATATGGTCATCCACCGGAATCACAAGACACTGTCTTCCGTCGATCATTCTTGTCTCAACAAGATCCATTCTGTCTGGATTCACTTTGATCACAACATCCGGTGTCTCAATATTGAACTTTCTTGTCTCTGCGATATTGCTTGCCAGAAGCGTTGCTTTCTCACCGGCATTTTCTTCGAAGTTCTTCTCAAAGTTCTCCATCTTCTCATTCGGCACACCGCTCTGCTCGAAAATTTTCTTCACATCGGTCTTATCCAATGTCAGCGGATCAGGTTCTTCTTTGTGTTCTTCGATCATGTCATTCAGTGTTTCGTGAATGTTGCGGACAGTCTCGTAATCACCATCTTCTCCCAATGTATCTTCAATGATCATCTGGAAAGTCTCTTTCTGTGTATCCGCAGACATCGGCATCTTTGCACCAAGAAGCTGATCGATCATCTCCGGCTGGAGGTCTTCTGATTTCTTCGTGTAATAAAGCACACTGTGAAGATCTGTGCTTCTGTCATTAAATGCCGGGAAGAGGAATCCTTTGTCCGGCTTGTCAACGATCCAGTCACGGATTCTGTCCTGAATACAGTTCTCTTCTGCGTTATAGCTAAGTCCCGCCTTTGACAAACTGACCGGACAGATGCTCATCAGGATATGCTGATATACTTCATCGGAAGCATCATCCATTTCAAGATCATCGGATGTCCTTCCCGGAACATCGTATGCTGCATGGATCAAAATAATATAATAATTCTCCGCATACTCATACGTTGCAATCACTTTGTCATAGAATTCTTCCAGAAGCATGTCATCTTCCAGACGGCTGTCGCGAAGCTTCAGCAGAAATTCCTGTGTTCCGCCCGGCATCTCTGCATCCAGTGGAAACTCCATATTCAGCATATTCTTTCCGATACTTCCGGAAAGCGTCTTTTTAAAAATATCAAAATACTTAAATGCTTCTTCCTCCGGAAGTGCAAGAAAAGCCTCCTTCGACTCCATCTTCTTATTCTTCTCATAATCCACATAGCAGCCACAGATTTTCGTGATCGCACAGTTTTTCGGTGAGAACTGCTTACGGATCTCAAGTACTTCTTTTTTGTTCATATATGTTTCCTTTCTTCGTTCTTTCTATGCTATAATGAATAAACCATCTTTTTCGGATTATAAATACCGTAGACATAACATTTTTATTTTACCTCTATTTTCATAAGAAAGAAAGATTTGATTTTCTCAAGATTCTATGGTATTATACGCATTCTGAAAACACAGAAAGGAATTTGTTATTATGTCATCCAACTCAGTTACTTCAACTGCCCGGGAGCATGTATTTCCACTTTTTGTTAAATATGTTTCAGCAAATGTACTCGGCATGATCGGATATTCTTGTTATATCCTTGCCGATACATTTTTTGTTGCCCGGGGAATCGGCTCTGATGCGATTGCCGCGCTTAATCTGGTTCTCCCTGCTTTCAGCTTGTTAAACGGAACAGGACTTATGATCGGCATGGGTGCCGCTGCGCGATATTCGCTTTCCTCCGGCAGAGCTGACAGTGAGATTCACCGCACGATCTTCACCCAGGCTCTTCAGCTTGCATTTATTGCTATGCTGTTCTTTTTCAGCATCGGACTGTTTTTTGCAAGACCTCTCTGCGTCTTACTCGGAGCAGACGGAACTACATTACCGCATGCAATTCCATATATCAGCATCCTGCTCATGTTTTCTCCGCTGTTTTTATGCAACAATCTGTTGAACTGTTTTGTCAGAAATGATGGTGAACCGCGGCTTTCAATGGCTGCAATGCTCGTTGGAAGCCTGACAAATATTGTGCTGGATTACATTTTCATCTACCCTATGCAGCTTGGCATGACCGGAGCCGCACTGGCTACTGCAACCGCACCACTTGTTGGAATGAGTATTCTGTCCATGCATTTCTGGAAAAAGAAAAACCAGTTTCATCTGGTAAAAACAAGGATACATTTAAAAACTGCTGTGGATATCTGCCGGCTTGGAGTTTCGTCTCTTGTAGCTGAATTATCTTCCGGCATCGTAATTCTTGTCTTTAACATGCTGACGCTGGAATTCAGCGGAACGACCGGACTTGCGGCATACAGTATCCTTGCCAATATCGCACTCGTACTTGTGGCGATCTTTACCGGAATCGGGCAAGGCATCCAGCCAATTGTCAGCAGTCATCCAGGTGAAAATGGAGCTCCTGTTCGCCACCAGGTAAGACGCTATGCATTAAGTACTGCATTACTCATGGCTTTCATCGCTTATCTGGTTGTGTTCGTCTTTGCAGTTCCGATTGCCGACTTATTCAATAAAGACAATGATCCGCTGCTTACTTCAATGGCAGCAGAAGGGATGCGCATTTACTTTGTAAGCCTGTTCTTTTCAGGCATCAATATGGTATCCGCCACTTATTTAAGCGCTTCCGACCAGCCAGTACCGGGATTCATCATCTCTATCCTGCGTGGACTTGTACTGATCCTGCCGATTGCTTTCCTGCTTGCCGCACTTTTGGGAATGACAGGTATCTGGCTCTGTCTGCCTGTTACCGAAGCACTCGTGTGTATCGTGACCTTTTTCTTTTTGAGGAAGTTTTAAGCAAGGTATTCACAAAAGAAGAACTCTGTTACGAATGTATTGATTCATACATCTCATAACAGAGTTCTTTTTTTATCTTATTTTAAATATTTCGCTGTCTCAAGAATACGGTTTGCATTCTCAATTCTCTCCTGTGTCGGAGGATCGATTCCCTCTAACTTGTAATCATATCCAAGTTCTTTCCACTTGTATGCACCAAGTGTATGATATGGAAGAACTTCAACACGCTCTACATTATCCAGTGTCTCGATGAAATCATGGAGTCTCTCCAGATATTCATCCTTGTCACTACGTTCCGGAACAAGTACGTGACGAATCCAGATTGGTTTCTTGATATCAGACAGGTAACGTGCAAACTCAAGAATATTCTTGTTGCTCTGTCCTGTCAGAATCTTGTGCTGCTCATCATCAATGTGCTTGATATCAAGCATCAGCATATCTGTGTATTTCAGCAGTTCCTGCAGTTTACCGAAGAATGGCTCCTCTTTTGTAAATACCGCACCACTTGTATCAATATTCGTATGAACTCCCTGTGCTTTCGCTTTCTTGAACAGATCAATCAGGAAATCCATCTGCATCAGTGGCTCTCCACCGCTGACCGTGATACCGCCTTTGTCTTTCCAGTAGCTTTTATAACGAAGTGCTGTCTTAAGCAGTTCGTCTGTTGTCTTCTGTTCGCCGTCCTGCATTTTCCATGTGTCCGGGTTGTGGCAAAACTGACAGCGCATTGGACATCCGCTTACAAAAATAATAAAGCGTACGCCAGGTCCGTCAACGGAACCGAAGCTTTCTGTTGAGTGAATATATCCTTTTACTTCTGACATGTTCTTCTCCTCCTAAATTTTATTGTAACTGTTCAGAGCCAACCTCCAAAATGCTACGCATTTTATAGCTGTTTTATGAAATTTTGCTTGGCTCTGAACAGTTACATTTTATTTTTAAAAAAGGACGCAGCATGGTGAAATGACTGCGTCCTGATGTAATATGCATATGCTAAAGCCCTGTTCCAGAGCAACGCCATGCTCCCAGCTCGAATCCGCTTCGCTTCTTCTCGCTGTGGGGCTGCGCCCTATGAAGCCAGCCAGTAAAAAGTCTCTTTGTAAGCAAGCTTACATGATCCTTTTACTGTCTGTCTTCGCATGGCTTGGCTGAATTACAAATTACATATGGTCGTGGCAAGTTCTTGCGATAACGTCAAGCTGCTGCTCACGAGTAAGGTCGATAAACTTAACAGCGTATCCTGATACACGGATTGTGAAGTTAGCGTACTCAGGTTTCTCTGGGTGCTCCATAGCATCTTTCAGTTTGTCAACGCCAAATACGTTAACGTTCAGATGATGTGCTCCCTGATCGAAGTATCCGTCAAGTACGTGAGCAAGGTTCTCTTTACGCTCTTCATCAGAATGTCCAAGTGCACCTGGGTTGATTGTCTGTGTATTAGAGATTCCGTCAAGTGCAAGCTCGTAAGGAAGCTTAGCAACAGAGTTAAGAGAAGCAAGAAGTCCGCTCTGCTCTGCGCCGTAAGACGGGTTAGCTCCTGGTGAAAGTGGCTCTCCAGCCTTTCTTCCGTCCGGAAGAGATCCTGTAGCCTTACCATATACAACGTTAGATGTAATTGTAAGGATAGATGTTGTCGGTACAGAATGTCTGTATGTGTGGCACTTGTTCAGTTTGTGCATGAATTTCTTCAGCAGTGCTACAGCGATTTCATCTGCACGGTCATCATCGTTACCATATTTTGGGAAGTCTCCTTCGATCTCGAAGTCTGTAGCAAGTCCATCTTCGTCACGAACAACTTTAACCTTAGCGTATTTAATAGCGCTTAAGGAGTCTACTACGTGTGAGAATCCAGCAATACCTGTTGCGAAAGAACGTTTAACGTCTGTGTCGATCAGGGACATCTGAGCTGCCTCATAGTAGTATTTATCATGCATGTAGTGGATCATGTTCAGTGTATCAACATACAGCTTGGACAGCCACTCCATCATCTCATCATATTTTGCAAGTACTTCTTCATAATCAAGGTACTCAGAAGTAATCGGCTGGTAAGCCGGTCCTACCTGCATCTTAGTCTTCTCATCAACACCACCGTTGATAGCGTAAAGAAGACACTTAGCAAGGTTTGCACGAGCTCCGAAGAACTGCATCTCTTTACCTGTCTCTGTAGCAGATACACAGCAGCAGATGCTGTAGTCATCTCCCCATACCGGACGCATAACATCATCGTTCTCGTACTGGATGGAGCTTGTTGTTACAGAAATCAGGGATGCGAACTTCTTGAAGTTCTCTGGCAGTCTTGAAGAATAAAGAACTGTCAGGTTTGGCTCTGGTGAAGGTCCCATGTTGTTCAGTGTGTGGAGGAAACGGTAGTCAGTCTTTGTTACCATAGAACGTCCGTCCTGTCCAAGTCCACCAACCTCAAGTGTAGCCCATGTCGGGTCTCCTGAGAACAACTGGTTGTAAGATGGGATTCTTGCGAACTTAACCATACGGAATTTCATTACCATGTGGTCGATGATCTCCTGAGCTTCCTTCTCTGTAAGTGTTCCAGCCTTAAGATCTCTGTCAATATAGATATCAAGGAATGTAGAGATACGTCCTACGGACATAGCTGCACCATTCTGTGTCTTGATTGCTGCAAGGTATCCGAAGTACAGCCACTGAGCTGCTTCGTGAGCATTCTTAGCCGGCTGAGAAATATCAAATCCGTAAGATGCTGCCATCTCTTTCATCTCTTTCAGAGCTTTGATCTGATCTGCAAGCTCTTCACGAAGACGGAAATCCTCACCCTTCATGCCGTGTCTTGCGTAACGCTCGAAGTCATACTGTTTTCTCTCGATCAGGAAGTCGATACCGTACAGTGCAACACGACGGTAGTCACCTACGATACGTCCACGTCCGTATGTATCCGGAAGTCCTGTGATGATCTTGTTATGACGAGCTTTTTTCATCTCTGGTGTATAAACATCGAATACACCCTGGTTATGTGTTTTATGATATTTTGTGAAGATCTCATGCAGTTTCTCGCTTGGCTGGTATCCGTATGTTGTACAAGCCTGCTCTGCCATCTTGATTCCACCGTAAGGCATGAATGCTCTCTTCAGCGGTTTGTCTGTCTGCAAACCAACAATCTGCTCAAGGTCTTTCATGCTCTCATCGATATATCCTGGGCCGTATGCTGTCAGACCGGAAACAACTTCTGTCTCCATGTCGAGAACTCCGCCCTTAGCTCTTTCTTCTTTCTGAAGTTCCTGCAGTCTTCCCCATAATTTGTCTGTTGCTTCTGTTGGTCCCTCAAGGAATGCCTCATCACCTTCATATGGTGTGTAGTTCTCCTGGATGAAATCACGCACGTCTACAGAGTGTGTCCATTTTCTTCCCTTGAAGCCAGCCCACTGCTCAAAATTAGCCATTGAAAAATCCTCCTATATTCTTTCCTAAAATAGTTTTGTAATTGTTTTACGGGCATAGTATAACACCGTGTTAAATAAATGACAAGCGTAAAATCGAGAATAAATATCGGAAATCGCTTTGTATTCGATTTAGTACAAAATATACGAAAAAACGCCCATTTTACGGGAAATTGTACGAACTTTAGTACAGTAAAAATGTACCGTAAAAAGAACATTTTCCCCATGTGTACGGTCGGATTCGCAGACAGCTAAACAGTCTCTTTTCCTTTCAAAATTCACTCTAGGTACTTTTCCTCTATGATAACGATTTTATTTCATGTTTTCTCTATATTTTTGTCAATGGAGTTACGTTCTGTTTTTTGATATAATAGTGCATTAGAGTATCTATATTTAGTTTATGAAAGAGGAATATTATGGAAATCAGAAAGACAAAACCAGAAGAGCTTGAAGTACTTCTTAAGATGTATGAGCATGCGCGGACATTCATGGCAACTCACGGAAATGCTTCTCAATGGGAAAACAATTATCCTTCTCCACAGTTAATTCTGGATGACATCACTGAGGGGAACAGTTATGTCTGCACAGAAAAGGACCAGATAGTTGCTACTTTCTATTATAAAGAAGGGGCTGATCCGACTTACATGCGCATCTACGAAGGTGAATGGATCAACGACTCCCGTTACGGAGTTGTTCACCGCATCACTTCCACCGGAAATGTAAAAGGTGCTGCTTCCTTCTGCCTGAACTGGGCTTTGGAACAATGCGGCAATATCCGTATTGATACACACCGGGACAATATCGTAATGCAGCATCTGTTAGATAAGAATGGATTCAAATATTGCGGAATCGTATATGTTGAGGATGGAACAGAACGAATTGCTTATCAGAAAGTGGTTTAATAATACCAAAATCCATAAAGCAAGGAGCAGAGACATTTGATTTTAATGTCTCTGCTCCTTGTTGCTATATGTCTCACAGAATCTTGCTGCGAAGGACGGTTCTTCTCCACCTGCATAGAGATGTGAGATATCTCCTACTTTCAATCCTCGGAAATATGCCGTTCCCTGTTCTCTCTCTTCTGTTACTACTTCTGTCACAGAAGTCGGTGCAAGCGCAAGGCAATGCCAAAGCACGAATGGTGATACATTCCATAAATGGGACAACAGCACGCAGCTGATTCCGAAATGGCAGAAAAATGTCACTGTCTCATCACTTTCTTTCTCCACACGATAATGCGCCCCTTCTCTTACATATCCATGCTCTGCGAGAAAGCGATCAAATTCTTCAATCACATGATCGTATACTTCTACAAGATCAGAATTTTTCGCCACTTCTGTTTCACGCCATGCATTTTTATCCATATAAGCTTCATGTTCTGTCCAATACCCCGGAACCATATCCCATGCAATTCTAGGCAGGAAATGCTCACCTTCTTTTTTCACATCGGGATATGCTTTTTCAAGTTCCGGATTTTTATTCAAATCAACCTGCGCCGGGAACTCTTGCAGCCAATCCAATATTTCTGCTGTTTTTCCAGTTACCTCAAGACATGGAGTCGCCGTATCCTTCGCTCTTCCAAGTGGAGACTTATAGCATTCCCCCATATTCATAGATACTGCACGTTTTGCAAGCAGTGCCGCTTCACGTCTTCCTTTTTCTGTTAATGTGTCATTTACATAATCCGGATCTCCGTGACGGATCAATAGAATTCTCATCGTGTTTCTCCTTTGTAATTAATTATTTTCTCCAGCCAATCCTCTGCCAGTTTTGGCCAACTCTGTACTTCTTTCAGTGTCCTTCGTATCTCTTCTTTTTGCTCTACTGTCCATTTCGGTGGCTGTGTTCTTCCAATTCCATTTTTCACAAGCAGTTCTTCTCCCATTTCCTTTGAAAATGAAGTTTCTCCCGCAAGGATTGCTTCTGCCAGCATACGGAGTTGCTCCTGTGTATAAGGTTCTCTCCCTCTGCGTTCCAGCCAGTCCTCTGTTGCAACAGACATACCATGCACGCCTTCTGAAAATACATGATGTGCGAATGGAACTCCTTCTTCCAGACATTTCTGTGCTAAAAGATAACTATTCTGTACCGGAACGGTTCCATCCGTTGCTGTCTGCCAGATAAAGCATGGTGGCATTTCTTTTGTTACATACTTTTCAATTGACATATATTCTAACTCTTTCTTTGTTGGATTCTTCCCTAAAAGAGCTACAAAAGAATCTCTGTGAGCATATTTTCCTGAAGTAATTACCGGATAAGACAGCACTGCCGCATCCGGACGATTTGAAAACTTCTGATATTTTTCATCCGGATCCTCGATATCCTTCCCATGCACACACAGACTCGCACACAGATGTCCTCCGGCTGAAAATCCGCAAACCACGATCTGATCTGACAAAATATGTAACTGCTCCGAACGAAAACGGATGATTCGCATTGCTCTGGAAATATCTTTCAGCGGCTGAAGCTTTAATGGTGCTTCATCCAGTGGATTCACTGTATATTCAAGGACGAACACATTATAACCGGCCTGATAAAATTCCATAGCAACCAGATGTGCTTCCGAAGGCGATACAAGTCTGTAACCGCCTCCCGGAACAACCAGCATCGCCGGATGCATCAGCTCATCCTCATGAATATAGCTGACCATAATCGGGATAAACCCATGCGCCGCCGGATAATGATATTCTTCTTTGTGCCATAATTCTATTCTTTCGCCTATCATGTGTTAATTCCTCCTGTGTGATTTATAATTTGTGCTTTTCTGTTATTCTTTTTGGAGCACGGACTTTGCTCGTTGCTCGCGTAAAAAAGCCATGAAAGACAAGCTCCCCCAACCTCGTCTTCCATGACTCCCATTACATACACTCAACTTGCTTTACAGCTCGAATCCTTCCAGATATGGATTCTCTGCCTCGGAAAACTTCTCTTCCTCAACCATCTGTGCGATTGCCGGGTCAAGCGGCATCTTTCCGAGAACCGGAACATTCAGATCTGCTGCGATCTCGTCAATGTGGCTCTCGCCAAATACTTTGATCTCTTTGCCACAATCCGGACATTTCACATAGCTGTAGTTCTCAACGATTCCGAGAACCGGAATGTTCATCTGCTTCGCCATTCCATATGCCTTCTTCACGATCATCTGTACAAGATCCTGCGGAGACGTAACAATCACAACTCCATCAACCGGAAGAGACTGGAATACAGTCAGCGGAACATCACCTGTTCCAGGTGGCATATCAACGAAGAGATAATCAAGATCTCCCCACATAACGTCTGTCCAGAACTGCTTTACAACACCTGCGATCACTGGTCCCCTCCAGATAACCGGTGCTTCCTCATCTTCCAGAAGAAGATTGACAGACATGATCTTTGTTCCGTCTGCTGCCTCACATGGAAGAATTCCCTGCTCTGTTCCTACTGCCATCTCATGAAGACCATACATCTTCGGAATAGATGGACCTGTAATATCTGCATCCATGATACCTACATGATATCCTTTTGCTCTCATCATTCTTGCAAGGGATGCTGTCACGAGTGACTTACCAACGCCACCCTTTCCGCTGACAACACCGATCACTTTCTTAATAGATGAATACATGTTCATCGGTTCATGCATATCAACTTTCTTACTTTTGCATGTTCCTGCGCTGGCACAGCTGGCACAGGATTCTTCTGAGCATCCTGATGTATTCTGCTCTTCTGCCATAATATCATACCTCTTTTCTACAAATAATGATGTTGCTGCCCTTCACAACCCCCTTATCCGGCAGCACATCTTGTCAGAACATTTCCGACACATTGAGTTGCAGTCCGACACTACGTGCGACCGGCAACACAGTGATATTATTGTAGCACATTTTCTCACAGAATGATAGGCTGAACCTATGCTTTTAATTTTCTAAGTGTTATACTTATGTTAATTATTACGTTAATTCTTAATTCATTCAAACTTGAATACGATTAGAAAGGAGTTTTCCTGTATGCCAGTAATATCCGAACAACTCAAGCCGATCGATACCGTCAATGGATTCCGGATCCGTCCCGGCTTTTTCCGTGAATTCGGTGCAGTTGCCATTCCGGGTGGTATCAACTTTACGATTCACAGCCACGGAGCCACATCCTGCGAACTGCTTCTGTTTCACCGCAAAGCGGAAGAGCCTTACGCCGTGATTCCATTTCCGGAAAGTTACAGGATCGGGTTCTGCTATTCCATGATCGTCTTTGATCTGGATATCGAAGAATTTGAATATGCTTATCGTTTAGATGGACCTTATGATGAAAAGAAAGGGCTCCGCTTCGATAAAAATCAGATTCTCCTGGATCCTTACGCACGCGCCGTCACCGGACAGAGCCAGTGGGGACATGTAAACAATGCACAACACGGTTACCGTGCCCGCGTAGTACATTCCAACTTTGACTGGGGCGGCCAGCGTCACCATTCCATTCCTATGGAAGACCTGATCATCTATGAACTTCACGTTCGCGGATTTACCATGGATGAAAGTTCCGGTGTTGAACACCACGGTACCTTCGAAGGTCTGCGCGAAAAGATTCCTTATCTGAAAGAGCTTGGAATCAATGCAGTAGAGCTGATGCCAATCTTCGAATTTGATGAGATGCGTGATGTCCGCCTGATCGATGAAAACGAACTCATTGACTTCTGGGGATATAATCCGGTCAGTTTCTTTGCACCAAATACAAGCTACTGTTCCTCAATGGAATATAACCGCGAAGGACTTGAACTTAAGACACTGATCAAGGATCTCCACGACAATGGTATCGAAGTGATCCTCGACGTTGTCTTCAACCACACTGCCGAGGGAAATGAATTCGGTCCATGTTTTTCTTTCAAAGGCTTTGACAACAACATTTACTATATGCTGACTCCGGACGGACATTATTATAACTTCAGCGGGTGCGGAAACACGCTGAACTGCAATCACCCTGTCGTGCGGGATATGATTCTTGAATGTCTGCGCTACTGGGTCATCGAATACCGTGTAGACGGATTCCGTTTCGACCTCGCTTCGATTCTCGGACGAAATGATGACGGAACACCACTTAGCCAGCCGCCGCTTCTGCGAAGTCTTGCATTCGACTCCATCCTTGGAAATGTAAAACTGATCGCCGAAGCATGGGATGCCGGAGGACTTTATCAGGTTGGATCTTTCCCTTCCTGGAAGCGCTGGGCTGAATGGAATGGACGCTACCGTGATGATATGCGCCGCTTTTTAAAAGGAGACGATCTCCTCGCCCAGACTGCTGCCGCAAGGATCACTGGTTCTCCTGATCTGTACGATCCAGCTTACCGCGGTGGAAATGCATCTGTCAACTTCCTCACCTGCCACGATGGTTTCACGCTTTCTGATCTGTACAGCTACAATCAGAAACACAACGAAGCAAACGGCTGGGGAAATACCGACGGGGCTGACGACAATAACAGCTGGAACTGTGGCGTAGAAGGAGAGACAGACGATCCTGCCATCCTCGCACTCCGCATGCGCCTGATGAAAAATGCCTGCGCTGTTCTCCTTTGCAGCCGCGGAACCCCAATGTTCCTTTCCGGTGATGAATTTGCAGACACACGTTATGGAAATAATAACCCTTACTGTCAGGATAACCTGATCTCCTGGCTGGACTGGAGTCTCCTCAAAAAAAATAAGGAGCTGTTCGATTTCTTCCAATATATGATCCAGTTCCGCAAAGATCATCCTGTCATCCGTAAGGATCTGGAGCCAAGTTACCTTGGCATCCCTGCAATGAGCGTCCACGGACTCACGCCGGATGAGACAAATTTCTCTGGCGACAGCCATGTTGTCTGTGTACGATTCGCAGGTTATAATGAAGCAACACAGGAAGAAGACCTGATTTATCTGGCAGTAAATGCCGGGTGGTATCCGGTCACACTCACATTGCCGGAACTGCCGGAAAAATATGAGTGGAAAGTGGCTGTCAACACCGGTGATCCGAAACGTCAGTTTTTTCACAAAGATTTGATGCCTGACGTTAAATCTAAAATATTTTTAGGCGAACGTTCTGTTATTATTTTCGTTGCTACCGTTGTTTAAGCTCAAATTTTTTTAGCTATTTCTTAATATTTCATAGCATATATCTGCATTTTCCCAACAAGTCTGTTGTTTGTAAAATAAATAACAGATTTGTCATTTTTTAAACTTTTCTTGCTATTTTTTAGTTTCATTTGTACAATATTACTAAACAGAGCAATAACGAACGTTATGGTAAAAGGAGAGGTTTAAAATGAGTAGACTTGAAATCCAAGGTCCAGATAAAGCCCAGCTCGTCGTTGAAGAGCTGTACAAAGATCTGGAACGCAGAATTGAATCCAGCCCTCCGGGATTATGTCCGGTTGACATGACTCGTGCATTTATCGAGATGTGTCAGACACAATCCTGTGGAAAATGTACCCCTTGCCGCGTCGGGCTGTGGCAGCTGAAGAACCTTCTGACAGATGTTATGAACGGTACTGCTACAATGGAGACACTCGATCTGATCGACACACTGTCTGAATCCATCCGCGAAGGATCTGACTGCCCGATCGGATATGAAGCCGGTGCCATGGTACATAAGAGCTTGAGAGACTGTCGTGAAGATTATGAAGAACATGTCCGTCAGGGACGCTGTACCTGCCACTATGCACAGCCGGTACCTTGCGTTTCTCTCTGTCCTGCACACGTTGATATTCCTGGATATATCGCACTGACAGGAGAAGGACGCTACGCTGACGCGATCCGTCTGATCCGCAAGGATAATCCGTTCCCGACAACCTGCGGTTTCATCTGTGAACATCCATGTGAGGCACGTTGCCGCAGAAATATCGTAGATGATGCGATCAACATCCGTGGACTGAAACGTATGGCCGCTGATTATGCCGGCAAGGTTCCACCACCGGAATGCGCACCTTCCACCGGAAAGCGTATCGCTGTCGTAGGCGGTGGCCCGGGAGGACTCAGTGCCGCTTACTATCTGCAGCTGATGGGACATCAGACAACCGTATTCGAGATGCTTCCAAAACTCGGCGGAATGCTCCGCTACGGTATCCCGAACTACAGACTTCCGAAAGATCGTCTGGATGAAGACATTCAGGCAATCCTTGAGACAGGTGTTCAGGTGGAATTCGGAAAACGTATTGGTAAAGAAATCACCATCCAGAGTCTTCGTGAGGAATATGACGCTGTTCTCATCACGATTGGTGCAAGCACAGATAAGAAACTCGGGATTGAAGGTGAACAGGCAGAAGGCGTGATCTCTGCTGTCTCCTTCCTCCGTGATGTCGGAAAAGACAACGCCCCTGATCTGACCGGACAGGAAGTTGCTGTCATCGGTGGCGGTAACGTTTCCATGGATGCTGTCCGTACAGCGAAACGTCTCGGTGCTAAAAAAGTAAGTATCGTTTACAGACGCCGTACTGCAGATATGACTGCTCTTCCGGCTGAGATCGAAGGTGCAGTTGCAGAGGGAATCGAAGTACTCACACTGAAAGCACCATCCAGAATCGAGACGGATGAGAACGGACATGTATCCGGTATCTATGTCACACCACAGATGATCAGCAAGATCAAAGGCGGCCGTGCAAGTGTCTGTCCGACAGGTGAAGAAGACTTCCTTATCCCTTGCCAGACACTCATCGTTGCAATCGGACAGGATATCGAATCCGAACACTTCGCAGAAGCCGGTGTTCCGGTTTCCCGCGGTAAGATCATGACAGAGCGTTATGGCGGTTTCGACAACATCCCTGGCGTATTCGCCGGTGGAGACTGTGCATCCGGTCCTGCTTCCGTAATTAAGGCAATTGCCGCTGCAAAGGTTGTTGCTGCCAATATCGATGAATATCTTGGTTTCCACCATATCATCAGCTGCGATGTTGAGATTCCGGAACCTCGCTTAAGCGACCGCGAACCTTGCGGAAGAGTTGAACTGACAGAACGCGAAGCCTGCAGCCGTGTCTGTGATTTTGAAGGCGTTGAAAACTGTATGACAGAAGCCGAAGCAAAACAGGAATCCCACAGATGCCTGCGCTGCGATCATTTCGGTTATGGTATTTTCAAAGGAGGGCGGAAAGAAAAATGGTAAATGTTACAATTGATAATCAGAAAATATCCGTACCTTCCGGAACTACTATCATGGAAGCTGCGGCAAAGCTTGGAACTCCGATTCCGAAATTATGTTATTTGAAAGATATCAACGAGATTGCGGCCTGCCGTGTCTGCGTTATTGAGATTGAAGGAAAAGACCGTCTGGTCACATCCTGTAATAACGTTGTAACCGAAGGCATGGTGATCTACACCAACAGCCCAAAGGTACGCATTGCAAGAAGACAGACTGTACAGCTTATCCTTTCCCAGCATGACTGCAAATGTGCAACCTGTGTCAGAAGCGGGAACTGTACACTTCAGCAGGTTGCGAATGACCTGAACCTGATCGATCTTCCGTTCAAGGAACGCTTTGAAGATACCCCTTGGGACAAGACATTCCCACTCATCCGTGATTCACGCAAATGTATCAAATGTATGCGCTGTATCCAGATCTGTGATAAGATCCAGGGACTGAACATCTGGGATGTTACAAGTACAGGTTCAAGAACCACGATCAATGTAAATGGAAATAAGAAGATCAACGAAGTATCCTGTTCTCTCTGCGGACAGTGTATCACACATTGTCCGGTCGGCGCACTTCGCGAGCGTGACGACACAGAGGATGTATGGAGTGCGATCGCCGACAAGAAGAAAGTCGTTGTCGCACAGGTTGCTCCGGCGGTTCGTGCCGCATGGGGAGAGGCACTCGGTCTTTCCAGAGAAGAAGCAACGATTGGAAAGATTATGGATGCCTTGAAAAAAATCGGCGTAGACTATGTCTTCGATACTTCTTTCTCTGCTGACCTTACAATCATGGAAGAAGGAAATGAATTCCTGCAGCGCTTCACCAAAGGAGAATTAAAGCTGCGTCCGATGTTCACTTCCTGCTGCCCTGGATGGATCCGTTTCATCAAATCACAGTACCCGCATCTGGTGCCACAGCTGTCCACAGCCAAGTCACCACAGCAGATGTTCGGTGCTGTTATGAAGACTTATTTCGCACAGTCCATCGGTGTTGCTCCGGAAGACATTTACACTGTATCTGTCATGCCTTGCGTAGCGAAAAAAGGCGAACGCAACATGGAACTTTTCTATGGCGAGTATGCCGGACATGACATTGACACAGTTCTCACAACAAGAGAGCTGACAAGAATGATCCGTGCTGCACATATCGATCCGAAGAGCCTGAAAGACCGCGAATGTGATCCGCTCATGAAAGAGTGGTCCGGTGCCGGTGTTATCTTCGGTGCTACCGGCGGTGTTATGGAAGCTGCACTTCGTTCCGCACACTATCTTGTAACAGGACGCAATCCTGATCCGGATGCATTCAAGATTGTCCGCAGCCCATCCTTTGAGACGGGTGTTGTAGAGGCTGAAGTCCAGATTGGTGATGCTACGATCCGTGCTGCTGTTGTCAGCGGTCTTGGAAATGTACGCAAATTGCTTGAAGCAATAGAACACGGTGAAGTTCACTATGACTTTGTTGAAGTTATGGCCTGTCCGGGCGGATGTGTCGGCGGAGGCGGCCAGCCGATCCACGACGGAGAAGAGCTTGCACATACACGTGGTGCAAACCTCTACTTCCTTGATAAGAACGCAAAGATCCGTTTCTCCCACGAGAACCAGGATGTTCTGAAATTGTACAACGATTTCCTTGAGAAACCATTATCACACAAATCACATATGCTGCTTCATACAGATCATACAAAGTGGGATATGCCTAGATAACAGAACTTATTTCTCTGAAATTTAAAATCAGAGCCAGAACGGTTGCCATGTACAGCGGCCATTCTGGCTCTTTCTATTCAAAAATTCTAATCAAGATGCATTTTTACCAGTTATTTTATGATTTTATTTCATTTTTTATTATTTTTCCACAATAAACTGCTTATTTTTCATTGTCATCTAATCTGCATTCTGATAAAATGGACTTATATAGTTACGATTATAGAAAGAAGAAGACGTTATATTATGAAGAAAAAAATCAAGATACAAAATACCGTCTACTGGAGTATTGCCGTCACACTGATTTTTACAGTCATATTCATATGCATATGCATTTTCAATCAGAAACAGTTTCATACTTTTCAAGAATCATCCCAACAATATATCCTCTGCAAAGATTCTGTTGAGCAGTTAGAAGAAGGATGTGATTATCTGGTCGATCAGGCGAGACTTTATGCAATGACCAGCAATAAATATTATATGGATCTTTATTTCAGAGAAGCACATATGACCAAACGAAGAGAACATGCTTTAAAACAGCTTGAGGAATATTTTGATGGTACACAGACTTTTACGTCTTTAAAATCTGCATTAAAATCTTCCGGAGATTTAATGAGTATTGACTATTACTCTATGCGGCTCATTGCTGATGCCAACGGAATTCCCGAAGATTCCCTGCAGCAGGAAGTCGCAGCTGTCAAACTAACTGATGAAGACGCTTTATTAAGTTCAGAAGAAAAGTTAAAAAAAGCCAGTTCTATTCTTTGCGACAATACTTATCAGGCTTTACTTGTTCAGACGAAAGCGAATCTGGCGAACTGCACACAGAGTCTTTTGGATTATACTCAGAAGAAACAGAAACGTGCACAGGCCATTTTTTCTGACAGTTTCCGTAATCTTAAGATAAGTACCTTTATCATGGTCTTTCTTATGCTTGCCCTTTGCTTTACGATCAGACGTCTCATTGTACAACCTCTGATAAGCTATAATGAGAGCATTCGTCTTGGCGAGATTTTTCCTGTGCTTGGAGCAGTAGAATTACAAAATCTTGCAATTACTTATAACCAGGTGTATCGGGAGAATCAGCAGACACAACAGCTGATCCGGCACCAGGCTGAGTATGATGCACTTACCGACTGCTTCAATCGCAGATCCTTCAATAAGTTTCTAAGCCTTTATGAAACCGATGCCGAGAGCCATCCGTTCGCACTGATCCTCATTGATATCGATGTATTCAAATCAGTGAATGACACTTACGGACATGCAATTGGTGATGTTATTTTGAAAAAAGTTGCTGACTATCTGAAAGCCGCTTTTCGGAACAATGATTACGTCTGTCGGATCGGTGGGGATGAATTCGCGGTTCTCATGGTTGAGATGAAAACAGATTTACAATACACGATCAAAGATAAAATCAATTATGTTAACCAACAGCTCGCTTCACCTGAGAAAGGAATTCCAAAAGTATCACTGAGTGCCGGAGTAGCATTTTCCGACCGTGAGAATCCTGGAGAAAACATTTTCGAGGATGCTGATAAGGCTTTGTACAAAGTAAAAGAAAACGGAAGAAATGGCTGCGGATTCTACTAGGATCCACAGCCATTTTGCTAGTTCTTACATTTTATTCTACTGTTACACTCTTTGCGAGGTTTCTCGGCTTATCTACATCAAGTCCCTTTGCAACACTTACATAATATCCAAGCAGCTGCAACGGAATCACTGCAAGGCTTCCCATAAAGTGTTCATCCACCTTCGGCACATAGACTGTAAAGTCTACCTTATCTTCCATCTCATAATTGCCATAGTTTGTCACACCCATCAGATATGCGCCACGGCTCTTACACTCCATCATATTGCTGACTGTCTTCTCGTACAGCTTGCTCTGTGTCAGAACTCCGATCACAAGAATATTGTCCTCGATCAAACTGATTGTTCCATGCTTCAATTCACCTGCTGCATAAGCCTCAGAATGAATATAAGAAATCTCTTTCAGTTTCAGACTTCCTTCCAGACACACTGCATAATCCACACCACGGCCTACAAAGAAGACATCATGTGCATTCGCATATTTGGCTGCAAACCACTGGATTCTCTCCTTGTCCTGGAGAATCTTCTCAATCTTATCCGGAATTGTCTGAAGCTCGGAAATGTAATAGCTGTACTGCTCGTCTGTGATCAGACCTTTCACTTTTGCAAACTGAACTGCAATACAATCAAGAGCTACAAGCTGTGCACTGTATCCCTTTGTTGTAGCAACAGAGATCTCCGGTCCGGCCAGTGTATAGAACACCTTGTCTGCCTCACGGGCAATGCTGCTTCCGATCACATTCACAACTGCAAGTGTAGCAAGTCCTTTGTCTTTCGCCATACGCATAGCTGCCAATGTATCTGCTGTCTCTCCTGACTGGCTGATCACGATCACCAGACCATCCTTCGCAAGCGGCATCTCACGATAACGGAACTCAGATGCAAGCTCTACACGAACCGGAATCTGTGCCAGCTCCTCGATCACATACTGCGCTTCAACTCCTACATGCCATGCAGATCCACAAGCCACGATATAAATCTGGCTGTACTTCTTGATCTCTTCCTCTGTAATATCAATATCTGTAAAATCGATCACTCCGTCTTTCACAACAGAATTCAGTGTGTCACGGATTGCTTTCGGCTGCTCATAGATCTCTTTCATCATGAAATGCTCAAAACCAGCCTTCTCTGCCGCCTCTGCATCCCATTTGATCTCTGTTGTCTCTTTCTCAATCTCATCACCGTTCAGATCATAGAAATGAGCTTCTCCCGGAACAAGCTTCGCAAACTCAAGGTTTCCGATATAGTATACATTTCTTGTATACTTCAGGATTGCCGGTACATCAGATGCCACATAAGTCTCGCCATCCGCAATACCGATGATCATCGGGCTGTCTTTTCTGGCAACCCAGATCTCTCCCGGGTAATCCTTGAACATCAGCTCAAGTGCATAAGAACCACGTACACGAACCATAGTCTTGGCAATCGCATCGATCGGTCCTAAGTTATATTTCTTATAATAGTAGTCAACCAGTTTGATCACTACTTCTGTATCTGTATCACTGTAGAATGTATAACCATGCTTTAACAGCTTCTCTTTCAGCTCTGTGTAGTTTTCGATAATACCGTTATGTACTCCGACAACCTCAGACTCAACTGTACCGGATCCACTTCTCTCACAGTTTCCGGACACATGTGGATGTGCATTGATCTGACTTGGCTCCCCGTGAGTTGCCCAGCGTGTATGACCGATACCGCAACTTCCCTTGAGTGCTTTACCACTGTCTGTCTTCTCTGAAAGATTACTCAGACGTCCCTTTGCCTTAACAACCTGTGCAAGATGCTCTCCGTCACGCACTGCAAGACCTGCTGAATCATATCCTCTATATTCCAGCTTAGACAGTCCGTCCAACAGAATCGGAGCTGCCTGATGGTTTCCTGTAAATCCTACGATTCCACACATAAATAATTCCTCCTATTAACTATCTGCATCCCTCTCTATACAAATAGTTATATGCATTTCCATGTTGTTTTCCCTTTTTGACAAGTTATTTAATTTCCTAAATGTTACAAAAAAGTTAAATAAACTCTTACGTTAGTTTAACACACATAGGAGAAATAGGGAAGTAAAAATTGCATTTTGTATCTTTATTTGATCTTTATTCTCCTGAAATGCAAACTACTTTGCATCTTTTTTTATAAAAGGCAATACCATAAAACATCATGTTATGGCGGCCATCATTTTTCAGATACTCAGAATACCTTCTGTCACTGATTTGTCCGAGTGCCTTTTCACAGGCTTTGTCCAATCCAGAGGCTTCCCTTGAATACTTCAATTCAAAGATAATACCTGTATCTGGATCTTCCGGTTCAACAATAATATCCGCGAACCCCTCTCCTGCTTCTATATTTGATCTGACCACCCAATCGGTGTTTCCTGTTAACAGACCGACTAAAAGTGTATGATAAGAACTTTCCTTTTCTTTCTCTGGTGCCTTTGTGTCAAAAACACTGATTGAATTACTTAGGGTCCTGTTCAAATACTTCTCCACTGACTCAGTATTTCCTGTTTCGATTGATTTCCAAAAAGCGGACAGCTGTTCCGTATTATCACGCAATTTTTCACCAAACCATTCCTGTATCTGAAGTTTATACACCTCTCGCACTTCTTTATTGGGGATAACTAATTTATATGCTCCTTGTTCTGTCGTTCCAACCTGCGTCAAATATCCTGTTGTGAATAACACGCTCCAAATATTATCAATACTATTGTCGATTTCATCATAAGTCAATTCAAGACGAACAGACTTTTCTATCGGCTCTCCAGCAATCAAACGTTCAATCTCATCCCTCGTTGTCTTATTTGCTTTCGTAATAAATCGTTTCACAAGTGAATTTCCACTGCTATTGATCCAGTAGCATTTTGGCTCTGCTTTTGAATCTTTACAAAGCAACTCAACATGGTTGATTACGTCCCATGGACAATAAATATCTGCATCTCCAAAGTGATATCCATCATACCACTCTTTCATCTCAGGCAAATGCGACTCTAAATGATATGCATCCAGCAACCTTTTAACTTCGCTCTCTGTGAATCCGAATTGTTCATCAAACCGAATATCTGTAATTGAAAGAATCTTAAAATTGTTGAGTCCAGTAAAAATACTCTCTTTAGAAACCCGCAGACACCCTGTTAAAACAGCAAATTGTAAAAAATCGTTTGTCTTAAGTGTCTCTCCAAGCAACCCACGGATCAAAGTTACCATTTCTTTATAGTAACCAGCCTGAAAAGCTTTGTCCAGAGGCACATCATATTCGTCAATCAACACAATTGTCTTCTGTCCATAATGCTTATACAATAACTCTGAGAGATTTTTAAGTGAAAATCTAAGTTTTACTGAACTCACCGGACTTTGTTCCTTGTTTAAAGAAAGCAGTTCACGATACATTTCTTTATCATCATTATCTAACTTATCACTTTCCATTAAAAACTTAAACCGTCTGGCTTCAGCTGTAATCAGTTCAGCCAGACTTAGCCTGGCCTCCTCAAATGTTGTTCCCTCAACACCTTTTAGCGTAAGAAATACAACCGGGAACTTTCCCATATACTCTTCACAAAATTGCCGATTCTTTGAAATATAAAGACCTTCAAACAATGTCTTATCTGCACCAACTTCAAAAAAGTAACGGAGCATACTCATATTCAATGTTTTTCCGAATCGGCGTGGTCTGGTAAAGAGATTCACCTTCCCCCAATTATCAAGGAGTTGTTCGATTAATTTTGTTTTATCGATATAATAAAAACCCTGTCGCCGGATTTCTCTAAAATCTTCGATACCGATTGGCAATTTCAATGCTATATCCATTCTTTCATGCTCTTTCTATATATTCTAAAAAATCAGTTTCTTATTTTCTGTTGCGCCGCACAATGCTTTTCCATCACTACGCCGGCCAGTCAGGGAACTTCCCATTCACGATTGCATGCATGATCCTGTCCTTCGCCCCTGGCGTCTTCCTGTTGATCTGCTCCATCAACTGTTTTGCATACGCTCTTTTTGTTGAACCGTCTACCGGGCAGGTATTCTTAACCACACGGATTCCCTGATCCGCCACAAAGTGCGCTACACCTCGCTCCGGAACATACATCATCGGACGGATCACCGTCACTCCCGCTTCCGGTAATTCTGTCACCGGTGGAAATGCATAGAACCGACCTTCATAGATCAATGACATCAATGCTGTCTCTATAAAATCATCCTTATTATGTGCATATGCCATCTTATTGATTCCAAGCTCTCCCAGCCGTTGATACATCGCACCCTTCCGAAGCTTTGCACACAAAGAACACGGCCTTGCATCCTTATTCTCCTGAAATACGATCCGGGCGATTTCTGTATCGACCTGCTCATAAGGAATCTCCAGATGCTTACAAAACTCTGCTACGCCCGTAAAATCCATTCCTTCAAATCCCACGTTACAGGTAATCGCAGATAATTCAAATCTCTTTGGATAAAATCCCTGCAGCAGCTTCATCGCATAAAGCAAAGTCAGAGAATCCTTGCCGCCGGAAACACCTACTGCAATCCTGTCACCGTCTTCTATCATGTTGTAATCTTCTATTGCCTGACGGATCAGACTTAATAATTTCTGTTGTTTCATACTTCCTTCATTTTTTCTTTCACTTTATCCGGTACATTGATCAGTCCAAATCGATAAAACATTCCATAAATGTAGGTAACGCCCCTGATATCTCCAAGAGCCTTCGGTCTTTCAACCATTTCTCCTGTCTGCTTTATATTATGAAATGCCAGCCTCACTGAACTCCAGGCCAGGCTTTTACTTTTTTCCCTGCGATCGATCCATAATTCTTTCGTATATTCACCATTTCTTCCTTTTCTCACTTCATAGGTGAACGGCAAACCGGAATATGTTTTAAACGTTTTATTTTGATAACTGAGGATCATATCCCATAGATGCTCCTCACTCGGTTCTTCCTGCAGTTTTCTCATTAGATCATAATTCATATCAGAAGCTTTCCTCAACTACTACTTTGCATCTTTCTATGCTAATCACATAATCTTCCAAATATTAGTTTCATAATATCACTTTTCCATAATACTTTACAACAATTTTGCGAAATTCAGGTTGCGGATTTTGTAAGCACCTCTTATACTTTATTATTATGTATGAATGTGGAGGGATGAAAGCATGAAGATACTTCTGATCAATGGGAGTCCAAAAGGTAAAAGAAGTAATTCCTTAAAGCTTGCATACAGTTTTATTGAAGGTTTTAAAAATGAATGTACGGATAATGAAGAAAGCGAAAGCATCTCCATTGATGAACTCCATGTGGCTTCAATGGAGATAGCTGCGTGTAAAGGATGCTTTGCGTGCTGGCAGAAAACACCTGGCGTATGCTGTATCAAGGATGATATGCAAACGGTTATTGAAAAACTGATTGAGGCCGATCTTATTTTGTGGTCTTTTCCACTGTACTATTTTAATGTCCCAGGTATCTTAAAGAATTTGATCGATCGTCAGCTTCCTATGAGTCTTCCTTTTATGAGTTCAAAGCAGGACGGATACGGAAGCGGCAGTCATGACTCCAGATATGATATGGAAGGTAAAAGGCATGTGCTGATCTCCACCTGTGGTTTTTATTCCGCTGATGGAAATTATGACAGTGTATTGCGGATGTTTGATCATTTTCTCGGCAAAGGTAATTATACGACTATTTTTTGTGGTCAGGGAGAATTATTCCGTGTAAAAGAATTGTCTGCGAGAACAGATGAATATCTTGCCACTGTAAAATGTGCCGGCTCGGAATATGCAATAACCGGAACAATCTCTGAAGAAACAGAAGCGATACTCCACACGCTTTTATATCCCAGAGATGTATTTGAAAAAATGGCGGATGCCAGCTGGGGCATCAGTAAAACGACCGGAGAGAAAGAACCGAATGATCTTGTATTTACCAGGCAAATGGCCGCTCTTTATAAGAAAGATGCCTACGATGGAAAAGACCGCGTGCTTGAGATACACTTTACCGATTTGGATCACACCTACCAGATTCAGCTTAGCAAGACAGGAAGCGAAGTATTTACAGATGGAAGCCTTTCCTCAACTACCCGCATAGATACCCCTTTTACTGTATGGTCCGCTATTTCCCGTGGAGAAATCGGTGGCGCAGAAGCATTGGGGGAACAGATGTATACGGTATCTGGGGACTTTTCCCTGATGATTGATTGGGATAAATTCTTCGGAAGCACATCTGGGGTCAAAAAAACAGAGAAAGCGCCACAAAATACAATTGAACAGAAAAAGCCTTCCATGATGACAATGCTTATACCGTGGATTACATTCTGGATTGCTGTTTCTATTAATCCTGAAGTCGGAGCTGTGATAACACTTCTCGTGATTGCAACTATACCGTTTATTATGAGAAAACATAACTTTGTGATCTGGGATCAGCTCTCTATGGCAGCTGTTGCTCTACTTTCTGTAGCAGCAAATATAACCGGAAACGGAGCTCTTCCAACGAATATCGGATATCTTGTATTTGGACTCTTCTGGCTGCTTTCATGTCTGACAAAAGAACCTTTATGCGCAGCATATGTAAAATATAATTATGGTGGTGAAAGTGTACATCAGAACCCTCTCTTTATGAAGACAAATTATATTCTTGCCGCAGCATGGGGAGTGTTATATGTACTGACAGCAGTCTGGACCTTTCTGCTCAGGAAAGTCGGGTTTGGAAATGTACTTATCCTTGTGAATAATCTGATTCCTGTATTGATGGGACTTTTCACAGCATGGTTTCAAAAATGGTATCCTGCACGGATGGCAAGGGGCAAGAGAAAATAATAATTCTCTTGCCTCTTGTTGTTCTCAACTGTTATTTCAAACAAACATTTTCTCGTTATACAAATCCTTCTCATAATCCACCTGTTTTTTTATTTCATCAAAAATCTCCTCAATATCCTGCGCTGTATCTGCCAGCACGCGGACACAGATTCCTTCCTGCGCCTGCGTTACTCCCAGACGGATTCCCGATTCCATTCGCTCGATCTGCTTGATTGCTGTTTCCCGCCACGCTAATATCTGCTCCTGCTTTTCCTTCGGTCCATAATAATAAAAAGTTCCCTGGTGAGTATGTCCATCATAAAAGAAAAGGCTGTCCGCATCCATTCGCTCCGGTTCTAACAGACAATGATCCATCCAAACCGGTCTTCCTTCGAGCTTTACACAGATTCGGTTTCTGTAATGACGAAACGCAAACCGCTCCTGCATGGCAACTCTTCCGGCTGTCATGATATCTGCCCATACAAATTCGCTTTCTTTGTCGAGTTCGACCACCGTATCTCCGTCAAAGGTACTGTTTCGAAAAGGAATTACTGCGCTTGGTCTGTAATATAATGACGCATTTCCTTTCAGACGGATCTGCTGTGTCCGCTTCGCTCCGCCCTCGCCCGTATCAAAAATCTTCGTATAAGACTGTTCTGTCAGTCTGGTTTTTGTTCCTTCTTCACAACAGATCTCATAGACAAACTCATCTCCTTTAAGAATTCCGGCCGATGCCATCATAAGAATAATCTGAAGCCTGTCTCCTCTGCTTACCGGCATGCCCAGTTTCAGTGGACTTGTAAAGTATCGATCTGTAATTGTACTTTTTCCATTCTCTATTCCTACACACAATCTTAATTCTGTTGTCATAGCTCACCTATCCATCGTTTTCTTTTTTTCATGCCGGACGGATTTTGGATCTTCCTTTACAGATCCTCCATCAGAACATTTTTCTTAATCCAGTCAATTACAGAATCTACACTGTCTTTCTCCATCAGATTCGTAAACAGAAAATCCTTTCCTCCACGCATCCTCTCTGAGTCTTTCGCCATCACTTCAAGGCTTGCTCCTACCAGAGGGGCAAGATCTGTCTTGTTAATCACAAGAAGATCAGAACGTGTAACACCCGGACCTCCTTTTCTTGGGATCTTTTCTCCCTGTGCGACGTCAATTACATAAATGGTTGCATCCGCAAGATCCGGACTGAACGTAGCTGACAGATTATCTCCACCGCTCTCGATAAAGATAATCTGGACATCTGGAAATTTCTCTGCCATCTCTTCCACTGCTTCCAGGTTCATACTGCAGTCCTCACGAATCGCCGTATGCGGACACCCTCCGGTTTCCACACCCATGATCCGTTCTGCCGGAAGTGCAGAATTCTTGATCAGGAATTCTGCATCTTCTTTCGTATAAATATCATTTGTGATAACACAAATGGAATAATCTTTCGCCATCTTTCGGGTAATTCTCTCGATTAGTGCTGTCTTACCGGAACCAACCGGACCTCCGACACCAATTTTTACATATGACATGGTTTTTCGCTCCTCTCTAACTCATACTATTTTCTCGCTACTTTTCTCACTATGTGCGACCAGCAACGCATCTCGCCATTTATGATATGCTTTGCAACATAATTTATAGCACAACTTATGACATATACTGTCTGGAATACAGATGCTCATGATTCATACAGTGGATTTCATAAGCCACCCCGGATACGCCGAGCATTTCTGTCTCTGTCTTCATTGCTTTCTCTGCTGCTTCTGTCAGCTTCTCCATCTCTTCAAACAGAATCCTCTGACCGCCAAGCTGGCTTAGAGGAACCAGTTTCACTGCATTATTTACGATCGCAGAAATCACGCTGTATCCATACATGACAAGCAGCTCCTCCTGCGCAAATCCAAGCTCTGCCGCATAAATTCCAAGTGCGACCGGATGGAAACCAAGCGCGTTCTTCTCACGAACCTGTTTCTGATACCAGGCAAGTCCTTCACTAAGGTCTCCGATTGCCTCTCTCGCCTTCAGATAACGGCTGCACATCTTCACACTTCCCGTCCGGATCTCCCTTGCACTTTTCATTGCCCCGGCAATATGATCCAGATGAAGTATCTGTTCCTTTTGATCTGCATGCCGATAAGCCAGAGATAAAAGTCCCAGATCATTATAAGGAAAAACATCAATAAAATTTTTCAGATAAATCATCAGGTCTTCTTCACTCCTGATCTTATTTCTCATAACATAATCTTCGAGACCGTTCGACAATGTGAATGCCCCGATTGGGAAAAATGCATCCACGGACTGTAATAATTTCAAAAAATTCTTATCGTTCATACAGCACTCCTGTTGTTACTCTTTCTCACTCTTTTAATGACTGTGCCCTTCACCTGCATGCGCATGGTCATGTGAATGCGTATCTTCTCCATGAGAATGTCCATGTGCATGGCAGACCGTAAAGTGAGTAAACTTTTCCTTTTTCTTTTCCGGCTTGAATCCAAGCTTTGCAAGATATAAGAAAGTCGGTTCATCATATGGAACACTTACTTCCTTATCTCCGATCGCCAGTGACAGATGGCGGTTTCCAAGCTCAAAGCAAAGTCTTCCCATCTCCTGCATTGTAGCAACCGGAACTACTGTAAGGTCTGCCGGCAGGACATCCACTACGATCAGTCTTGTATCATCTGCATAAAGGATATCACCATCTTTCATATGCTCTGATACACGGATTCCAATCTCTTCCCCGCTCTCTGTTTTCTTACGCATCAGCTTTTTCTCAAGTTCATACCACTCAAGTCCTACCTGATCTATTGTTCTTCCGTTAACCGGATAGTCGCTCCTGTTTCCAAGTATCTTTTCTACTATCATTTCTCTCCGCCTCTCTATCCTTCTCTGCAAATTCAGACAATCCGCTAAAACAGGAAATATCTCTGTGCCATTGGGAGTTCTTCTGCCGCTTCACAGCTGATCAGTTCTCCATCTACACGCACTTCATAATTTTCCGGGTTCACCTGAATATCAGCGATCACATCATTATTCTTCATGTCCTTCTTTTCGATCTTCCGGCAGTCATGAACAGGAAGTACCTGACGCTGCAGGGACAGCTTTTCTTTGATTCCATTTTCAATTGCAGCCTGTGACACAAATGTAATGCAGGTTCGCTTTCTGGCCAGTCCATATCCTCCGAACATCTTTGTATAGACAACCGGCTGTGGTGTCGGGATTGATGCATTCGCATCTCCCATCTTGGATGCTATAATAAATCCACCTTTTATGATCATATCCGGTTTCACTCCAAACATTGCCGGATTCCAGAGAACAAGATCTGCCATCTTTCCAACTTCAACAGAACCAACATATTCAGACACACCATGTGTGATTGCCGGGTTGATCGTATATTTTGCAATATAACGTCTGACACGGAAGTTGTCATTTCGTTCACTATCCTCCGGAAGTGCGCCTCTTTGTTTTTTCATCTTATTCGCAGTCTGCCAGGTTCTTGTGATAACCTCTCCGACACGTCCCATGGCCTGAGAATCCGAACTCATCATCGAAAAGATTCCCATATCATGCAATACATCTTCTGCCGCAATTGTCTCCGGGCGGATTCTGGAATCTGCAAATGCGATATCCTCCGGCACTCTTTTGTCAAGATGATGGCATACCATCAGCATATCCAGGTGCTCATCCAGTGTATTCTTTGTAAATGGCATCGTAGGATTTGTTGAGGATGGGAGAACATTCGGAAATGCTGCTGCGCGGATAATATCCGGTGCATGTCCTCCACCTGCGCCTTCTGTATGATAAGTATGGATCGTACGTCCCTTAAATGCATTTACTGTATCTTCTACAAATCCTGCCTCATTCAGTGTATCTGTATGAATTGCTGCCTGTACGTCATATTTATCACACATGGTCAGGCAATAATCAATCGCAGCCGGTGTAGACCCCCAGTCCTCATGCAGCTTCATACCGCAGGCTCCTGCTTCGATCTGTTCTGCGACGGTATCCAGATTGGCAGAATTTCCTTTTCCAAGAAATCCAAGATTGATCGGAAGTTCCTCTGCTGCCTCCAGCATTTTTTCTATATTAAAACGTCCCGGTGTACAGGTTGTCGCGTTCGTTCCATCGGCCGGTCCGGTTCCACCGCCGATCATCGTTGTGACTCCGCTGTAGAGCGCTGTCTCCACCTGCGTCGGACTGATGAAATGAATATGCGTATCAAGACCTCCGGCGGTCACGATCAGTCCTTCTCCTGCAATCACTTCTGTTCCGGCTCCAATGATAAGGTTCTCGTCAACTCCATCCATGATTGCCGGGTTTCCTGCTTTTCCGATTCCACAGATCTTACCGTCTTTCATTCCGATATCTGCTTTCACGATTCCCCAGTAATCCACGATCACTGCATTCGTGATCACTGTATCCGGGCACTTGTCATCCGGAACTGTACAGGACTGTCCCATACCATCCCTCAGAGATTTTCCACCGCCAAACTTTGCTTCATCTCCATACGTCGCATAATCCTTTTCTACTTCAATGATAAGGGAGGTATCTGCCAGACGGATCCGGTCTTTTGTTGTTGCACCATACATATCTGCATATTTTGCTCTGCTGATCTTACTCATCTGCTTCCACCCCCTTGAATCCAAGTTCTGCTGCTTTTTTCAATGCTTTTTTCTTTATTTCTTCCTCATCCATGGATCCTTCCACAAGCCCGTTCAGACCATAGCCTTCTCTTGTTCCACCGATTTCTACCAGTTCGACTCTCTTGCTCTCTCCTGGTTCAAAGCGGACTGCTGTACCTGCAGGAATATCCAGCCGCATACCATACGCAAGATTACGGTTGAACTCCAGTGCTTTATTCACTTCAAAGAAATGGAAATGAGAGCCAACCTGAATCGGCCGGTCTGCAGTATTCGTCACAGTGATCTGTGCTTTATCCTTTCCAGCATTCAATTCAATTTCGCCCTCTTCTGTCAATATTTCTCCCGGTTTTACTGCCCCGTTTCCTGTGATTGGCTGGTGCACGGTCACAAGCTTCGTTCCATCCGGAAATGTTGCTTCCAGCTGGATCTCATGAATCATCTCCGGCACGCCGTCCATCACATCTTCACTTGTCAGCATCTTTGCGCCCATGCTCATCAGCTCTGTCACACTATGCCCGTCACGCGCCAGTTCTAAAAGTTCTGAACTGATATAGGCAATCGCCTCTGGATAATTTAGTTTCAGTCCCCGGTCTTTTCGTTCTTTTGCCAGTGTTCCTGCCAGATGAAGCATAAGCTTATCTGTCTCTTTCGGTGTCAGCCGCATCTTAAGTCCTCCTTCTGGTTTTAACAGCAAAAAGGCGTGCCCGCAGAATCATCTCTTCTGCAGACACGCCTTCGTGTTCTTTATTAAGTAAGGTTTTATCACAATTCCCCCGCTTTGTCAAATTATTTTTAACACCAATTCATCCTTAATCGGTCATCATCTTCTGTACTTCTGCCGGATCCATCTCACTTGTCTTACCTTTCAGGACAATATTACCTTTCTCCATTACATAAAGATAATCCGAGATTCCAAGTACAAAGTCAAGGTACTGTTCTACGATCAGAACTGTGATTCCAATCTCTTTATTTACCTTGCGGATCGCATCACCGATATCTTCAATAATTGACGGCTGAATTCCTTCTGTCGGTTCATCCAGGATCAGGATCTTCGGATCAGCGACAAGTGCACGCGCAATTGCAAGCTGCTGTTGCTGGCCACCAGAGAGATCTCCGCCTTTTCTCTTTGCAAATTTAGGAAGGATTGGGAATAGATCGTAAATGTAATCCGGCACCTTTCCTTTTCCTCCAATTGCCTGAAGACCAAGCTCGATATTCTCCTGCACTGTCATCTGTGGGAAAATATCTCTTCCCTGTGGCACATATCCGATTCCAAGCCGCACACGGTCATATGTCTTCATACGGAGGATATCTTTTCCGTCTAATAAAATCTTTCCTATCGGGGTCTTTACAAGCCCCATGATGCTCTTCAAAGTTGTGCTCTTTCCAACACCGTTTCTTCCGATCAAACAGGTGATTTTCCCCTGCTCTGCCTGAAGATTCAGTCCCTGGATCACACGGCTTTCGCCATAATAAGAATCTAACTGTTCGATTTTAAGCACTTCGCTCACCGCCCCTTCCAAGATAAATAGACTGTACTGTCTTGTCTGCAAGTACATCGTGAATGTCGCCCTCCATCAATACCTTACCTTCATGAAGAACTGTAACACAATCTGCGATCTGCTTTACGAAATCCATATCATGCTCAACGACAATGACCGTACATTCTTTTTTGATTTCTTTTAAAAGTTCACCGGTCTTAAATGTCTCCGGCTTACCCATTCCGGCTGCCGGCTCATCAAGCATGATGATCTCCGGTTTCTGTACAAACTGCATTGCGATCTCCAGCCACTGTTTCTCACCATGTGCGAGAGATCCCGCCAGAACATCTTTTCTGTCTTCCAGTCCGACCTTCTTGAGTGTCTCATTGATCAGCTCTTTCTCTTCTTTTGAAGTTCTGTGGAAGATGCTCTGGAACACCTGCTTATTTCCTTTTAAGGAAAGCTCCATATTTTCAAAAACAGTAAGATTGACAAACACTGACGGTACCTGGAATTTGCGGACAACGCCTTCATTTACGATCTTATATTCCTTCATTCCGGTTAGACGGATCTTCTCCCCTTTTTCCGGATAATAAGTAACATTTCCTTTCGTTGGTTTTGTCTTGGCACAGATGATGTCAAGAAGTGTCGTCTTTCCTGCTCCATTTGGTCCAATAAAGAAATGAATGCTGTTTCTTTTCACTTTCACATCCACATCTGTCAATGCCTGAAAGCCATCAAACACGACTGAAACATTTTTAATCTTTAAAGCTGTATCTGCACTTGTTCCCATCGCTATGCCTCCTTTCCTGCCAGCACATGACTCTGTTTCTTTTCTTTCAGATCACTCCTTCTGCACTTCTGGATCAACGCCGGAATCTGATCTTTCACAATTCCGACAATTCCACCTTTGAAGAAAAGAATCGTGATCACAAACAGAAGACCGATGATATACTGCCAGCTCTCTGCCATGCCGCCTGAACTTAAGTTATATTCACACAGATTGATCAGGAACGCTCCGATGACCGCTCCGATCAAAGTACCTCTTCCTCCGATTGCTACCCAGATAACCATTGTAATAGAATATGTTATCGACATCTGTGTCGGTGTGATCGAACCATTGAAGTTTACGAATAACGCTCCTGCCACCGCTGCAAAAACTGCTGAAAGCACATAGATAAAATTCTTATAGTTACTTACACAGTAACCGGAAAAATACGTTCTGTTCTCTCCATCACGAATTGCGATCAGAATCTTACCAAACTTCGTATGAACGAGAAAATAAGATAACGCATAGATCACAATCAGGAAAACTAATGCGACATAAAACAATGTAATCAGATTTCCCTGGTTCTTCGGTCCACGCAGACTTCCAAGAATAGACTGGATCTGGCTGATACCGACATTACCGTTTGTGTATGGTGACATTGCGATAAATATCGAATAAGCAGCCCATGTCAGTGCCTGTGAGATGATTGAAAAATAAACTCCTTTGACACGATTTTTAAAAATAAAATATCCAATCAGTCCGGAAACGATCAGCGGTACAAGGAAGATCATAAGAAATGTTCCCGGCAGTGACAAAAATGGCTTCCAGATCAGTGGAAGTTCTGTCAGTCCTCCGACCTGCATAAAGTCTGTGATCTTGCCATGTGTCTGTACCATTTTCAGATACATTCCCATTCCATATGCACCGAGACAGAAGTAGAGTCCATGACCAAGACTTAAGATTCCTGTATATCCCCAGATCAGATCAAGACCAAGTGCAACAATTGCAAATGCAATACATTTTCCAAGAAATAATACTGTCGTACTCTTTACTGCTCCATTCATCAGAAGAACCGGCATCAATGCAAGCACAATAACGATCAATGTAAAACAGAGATTATATCCATTTTTCTTCAATACTTTCATCTGCCACCCCTCCTATTCATCCAGTGCTCTGCTTCGTACGGTAAACAGCCCCTGTGGTTTTTTCTGTAAAAAGATAATAATGATCAGAAGAACAATTGCCTTTGCAATGGAAGAAGATGTAATCGTCTCAAATCCAATGCTTGAGAATCCGATAATTGTGGATCCAAGTACTGTTCCGAGAAGCTTTCCGACACCACCAAGCACAACTGCCATAAATGTATTTACGATGTAATTCTGTCCGACTGTGGAATCGATTGATCCAAGCAATGCGATCGAACATCCTGCGATTCCTGCAAGTCCGGAACCAATGCTGAATGTCAGGTTGTCGATTTTTCTTGAATTGATTCCAAGACACTGTGCCATCGGTCTGTGCTGCATAACTGCACGCATCTGACGACCAAAGTTTGTACGGTACATGAGTACCCATACAAAGAGCAGACAAAGTGCTACCAGTGCAATGATAAAAAGTCGGGTTAAGGAAAGTGATGCTCCACCGATCTTGATACTTCCTGACAGAATCTTTGGTGTTGTCACAAGAACTCCCTGTGTTCCGAAGATACTTCTTGCTGCCTGCTGAAGGATCAGGCTGATTCCCCAGGTTGCCAGAAGACTGTCGATTTCTCTTCCGTATAATCTTGAAACGACAAGTGTTTCCAGTAGAGAGCCAATTAAAAATGTCACTGCAAATGCAATAAAAATAGATAAAAAGTATCCCAGGTCTGCTGCGTCTTTTGAAATATATTTCTGTGCCAGTCCCTGCACCACATAGGTTGTGTAAGCCCCGATCATCATGAATTCTCCATGTGCCATATTGATTACGCGCATCAGTCCAAATGTGATCGCAAGTCCCAGTGATGCGAGTAATATAATTGAAGCCAGGCTTAATCCGTTAAATACCAGATTCATAAAGCTCCTCCTTTCTTAAAAGGAGAACCTGTCTGTGACAGATTCTCTCGCCTGTTAAACTCACGGTGGCAGTTCTGTTATATGAACTTTCACCTCTGTCTTTCATTTACTCAAGTGGCTGTACTCCTGCATCCACTGCCCAGTCATAAGTTGTCAGATATGGATCTGGTTTTACCGGGCTGTCTGTTGAATACTGCTCGTAGATCAGTCCATCGTCTGCTACCTGTCCGATACGGACTGTTTTGTACAGATGCTGATTCTCGCCATCTACTGTAATTGTTCCTTCCGGTGCATCGATGCTAAGTCCGTCCAGTGCTTCACGTACATCGTCTGTATCGAAGCTTCCTGCTTTCTCACAAGCGGCTTTCCACATATAAACTGCATCGTAAGCTGCTTCTGCCGGGTCAGATGTCACACGATCCTCGCCGTATTTTGCTTTATATGCCTCTACAAACTCTTTGTTTTTCTCTGTATCTGTTGTCTGGTAATAGTTCCAGGAAACAAGATTTCCTTTCAGGATATCAGCACCGATTGTCTGAACCTCTTCCTCTGCGATAGAGAAGGACATTGTCATCATCTGATTGGATGTAATATTTCTGTCAGCCAGCTGTTTGAAGAAGGATACATTTCCTGTACCGTTCAGTGTGTTAATGATGACATCCGGCTGTGCTGCCTCAATCTTGGAAATGATAGAGGAGAACTCTGTCTGATCCATGGATGCATATTCTTCACCAACAACTTCCACTCCGTCAATCGCATCGATCTGCGCGTTGATGATCATATTGGCTGTTCTTGGGAATACATAATCAGAACCTAACAGGAAGAACTTCTTGTATCCCTGATTCACCAGATACTCGATTGCAGGTACGATCTGCTGGTTTGGTGCAGCTCCCATGTAAACGATGTTATCTGAATCTTCCATTCCTTCATACTGAACCGGATACCACAACAGGTTGTTATAATCTTCGAAAATCTGTTTTACTGCTTTTCTTGAAGAAGAAGTCCAGCATCCGAATACAGTTGCCACTTCATCCTCTCCCAGAAGTTTTTCTGCCTTTGTTGCAAATGTAGAAGGTTCGGAAGCACCATCCTCTTCAATGTATTTGATCTGCTTTCCAAGAACTCCTCCTGCTTCATTGATCTCATCAATTGCAAGAACTTCTGCATCTCTTACGGATCCCTCACTGATTGCCATAGAACCTGTCAGTGAATGGAGCAGTCCGACTGTAACTGTATCTCCATCGTCCGATCCACTTGAAGAATCACCGGATCCTGATCCACATGCTGTCATAGAAAATGCAAGTGCTGCACAAGTTAATAACGCCAGACATTTTTTCATTCTTTCTTTCATAATACATCTCCTCTTTTCTGTTTCGTTTTATTACTCTGTTCCATCTATTGTTCTGCCTTTTTGTCAGGTTTCGCTTTGACTTTCGGCTCTTTTTCTGTTCATCCTGACATCTTTGAAATGTGCGATCAGCTCTGCACAATCATCATATCCGATTCTTTCACTGTTCAATGTGATGTCATACGCAACCGGATCTGTCCAATATCCGCCACCAGTATAATAGCTATAGTAATCTGATCTATACTTATCCGTCTGATAGATCATCTGGTCCGCTTCCTGCGCCGTCACATCAAGCCGTTCCATAATGGTTGCTCTGCAGGCTCTTCGCGGTGCCTCTACATAAACGCTTACTACATTGTCATAATCTTTTAAAATATAGTTTGCACATTTTCCTACGATAATACAGGACTCTGTCTTTGCCAGCTCCCGGATGATCTCTGCCTGAATATTAAACAGATTCACATCCGATACGAAATCCTTCTGACTTGGTTCTGCCAGATGATTGATCTTAGGAAATTTCTTAAGCTTCATCGCAATCTTTTTTCCATTCAATTTCTCGTCTGACTTCACAAACAATGCTTTATTGATTCCACTATAATCAGATGCCATCTGAAGAATCTGTTTTTCATAGCACGGAATTCCAAGCTTTTTTGAAAGCCGAAGTCCGATCTGTTTTCCACCACTTCCGAATCCTCTGGCTATGGTAATTACATAATTATCCATTTCACATCCTCCTTTCTTTTTCGAAACTCCTATGAAAAAAGAAGCCATCTCCCTCTCGGGAAACAGCTCCTTTGCTATCTCTTTTTCCATCTCTTTGTTTCGATGGACTTATGATAGCATACGATATTTTACCGGACAACCTGACAAAAACGTCTTTAATACTAGAAAAAACCGTCTTTTCGATATTCTGCCGGTGTCTGTCCGGTATATTCTTTAAATAATTTTGAAAAATAATCTGTCGTCTTGTAGCCCAGTGCATCACTGATCTCATAGATTCTGTCGTCCGTATCTTTTAACAGATAACAGGCGTATTCCATCTTGTATTTCAGGACAAACTGATTAAAATTCTCATTCATCTGACGCTTGAACAGCTTTCCAAAATAGTCCTTACTCAACAGAAATTCGTCAGAAATATCTTTCAGATTCAAGTCTCTTGTATGCTCTGCGAAATATGCCATCAGCTTCTTTGTAAATCCTGATTCCGTATCTGCCCCGCATGCTTTGAATATCTGTTCCATGATACTTCCATCTCTTGACTCCCACAATTCTTCCCTGACACTTTGCAGACATTCTCTCAGTGCATCTTCTGTGATTGGTTTCAGCAGATAATCCATTGCCCCAAGCTTCATTCCCTGTCTGACATACTCGAATTCATTGTAGTTACTTGCAATGATTTTAGGCGCATCGACTCCTCTGTTTTTAAGCTCCTGAAGAAATTCAAGCCCATTCATCACCGGCATCATAACATCGACCAGATAAAAATCGTATTCATTCTGTTCCATAAGTGCCAGTGCTTCTTTCCCGTGGGATGCCTGTCCTGCGATCACGAATCCCTCTTCTTCCCATACTTTCAGCTTTTCATAAAAACGCTGATTCGTTTTATCATCTTCCACGATCATTACCCGATACATCCTGCTTACTTCCTCTCTCTTTCCAGTTCTTTTGATATCTCTCAATTGCCTGTAAAGTGTCTTTCAACACTGTATAAAGCTGCTCTTCCTGTTCTTTCTTCCATTTCTTCTTTTTCACATTTTCCAGACATTCCTTTGCAGCTTTTTCCAACGGCTTACAGAGCAGATTTCCGCTGACACCTTTGATTCTGTGTACCTCCATCTCCATCTGCTCCCAGTTCTTTTCTTCTGCTGCCTTTCTCAGCTTGCCCTCAAATTTCTCATTATCTTCTGCGAAAATCAGCAGCAGTTCAATCACTGCTTCTTTATCATCATAAAACTGTTTTTCTAACTGATGAAAAGCAATGAATTCATTTTCTTCCGGTTCTCTCACCTCTGTCTCATTTGCCTCAATCACAACATCTGTATACTCCTCCAGAAGTTCCTTTAGCTTTTCCATCGGAACCGGCTTTGGCAGATATGCATTCATCTGTGCTTCTTTAACCTTTTCCTTTACTTCCTCACCAATATTGGCCGTCAACGCAATAATTACTGTATCTTTCCACTTTTCCTCTTTTCTGATCTGCCGGCTCAGTTCGTAGCCACTGATCTTCGGCATGGAAATATCGAGAAACACAAGATCGTACTTCTTCTCTCCCATCCGTTTTAATACCTGTTCAGCATCGGATTCCACATCTGCAAGATATCCGAATTTATGCAGGATTTCCGCTTCCATGATCAGATTCACCCGGTTGTCATCCACAATTAGAATTGACAGATTCCTTCTCTTCTTTTTATCTGCTGCTGTCTTTTTCTTCTTTTTACTTCCTTTCTTTCCATACGCAAAATCCATGTCAAAGAAGAACCTGCTTCCCTTTCCTTCTTCACTTTCAAGAAGCAGCGTATATTTTCCATGACTCATTTCCTGAACAATCTTGCGGCAGATTGGAAGTCCCAGACCGGTGCCACCATATTTTCTGGTAATACTTTCATCTGCCTGCGCAAATGCTTCAAAGATTGCCTGTCTCTGTTCCTTTTTAATTCCAATTCCCGTATCTTCTACGATAAATTCAAGAACGCACATGGTTTTTGAGAAATGAAGGCCGTGGATCATCAGCTTTACTCCACCCTCTTTTGTAAACTTAATACTGTTATAGACAAGGTTTGTCAACACCTGCTTTAACTTCAACGGATCCCCCTGGATATACTCCGGCAGATTTTCATCCATCTGAATTTCAAAAGAAAGATTTCTCTGCTCGGCCTCATTTTCAAGAATGGACTGCAGCGTATCAGTCAGCTGCCGCAGGCTGAAATTCTTATTTTCAAATGTCATCCTTCCGGATTCCAGTTTGGAATAGTCCAGAATCTCATTGATCTCTTCCAGCAAAATGTCTGTTGCAAGATGCATATTCTCTGTATATCTTCTCTGTTCTCCGGACATTTTCGTATCTTCCAGCAGATAGAGATAACCTGAAATCGTATTGAGCGGAGTTCTAAGCTCATGTGACATCTGCGTCAGGAACTGTGTCTTCACCTGGTTCGCTTTCTCCGCCTGACGCTTTGTATCCATCAGCTCTCGCTCTATCTGTTCTGATTTTGCAAATTCCCGTAGCATATCGGACGATAATGCATTGAACTCTTCCGCAAACTGCTGCAGTTCCCATACTCCCTCCGGCTCTACAAAAATCCTTCTTCTTCCATGCTGCCGCTCAATTGTCTTCTTGTATCGGTTCACCGGCTTGATATACCATCTGTCAAAGATAACAAGAATCAAAACAAGCACAGCAATTTCTCCCAATCCAAAGAATATCTGCAGAAAGAATGCCTGTTCCGAGGCCTTTTTTGCATCTTCCACCGTCCTATCCAGCCTTGCATTCATTGTTTTCTGAAAGTTCTGGATATTGCTGTCGATCAGCTTCTTGTAGGATTCATAGGTCGTACTATACAACATCTTCGCCGCATTCTGCTGCTTCTCATTATCAGCATACTGATATCCTTCCTCCAGCGGATAAGCCAATGCTTCACTGATCCATTCCTGCAGCTGTGGGGCTTCTGCGTATTGATCCGCAGTGATTTTCTGACTTTCAAGTGTTAGACGCATAGAACTGATCTCAATATGCATCAACGTATCTGAAAAGTACTTTGCCCTCTCCAGATAACGCTGCTCCGAATCTGGAAGATTTGATTCTTCAATCTCTTCAATCGTCTTCTCCCGATGTATCTCGTTTTTCGCTTCATTCCAGTAATTCCGAAAATAATCTATATCCCCTGTTACTGCAAAGCTTCTGCACTCATCTGTCAGATAGTCGGAACAATTCTTAAGTTCTGTCGCCAGATCACGATATTTCAGCTGATTTCTGTATGCCTCCTGCAGATTCTGACTGCTGCTCTTTTGCAGGTAAGTCCCGACAAAGATCATCGACATCTCAATCAGCGCAAGCATAAGAATAATTCCTGTGATGTATTTGGATTTTTTATTTTTGAACATACTGACACCTCTGATAAACGCAAAAAGAGCAGGACGCATCCGCTTTGATGCACCTTGCTCTTTTTGTTTTTGTTAGAATTAGTATAGCTTATTTGATCTTGATATACAATGAATAAATTTTTTGGAGGTGGTGTTTTTGTTTTTATTTCCCTGTTTTTGACTTGCTTTGCATTTTTGCAGTTCTTGGATAACGTTTTCTCTTCGTTTGTTGACTTGCTTTACAGTTTTTCAATTCTTGGGTAATAGTTCCTGATCCATTCTTGACTTGTTTCACAGTTTTTCAATTCTTGGGTAACGATACGCCATCTCTCCGTTGACTTGCTTTGCAGTTTTGCGCTTCTCGGATAACTGCACTCCCTCGCTTCATTGACCCAAGTAGGAAAATCAAATGCTGTGTTTTTTCTTACCATTTTCTTCTGTCCTTTTTTGATGCCGGATAAACTCCTTTTATTTTTTTAACGGTTTAATTTCAGTGACACCCCCTAAAGAAGCAGGTGCTGTATCCTTTACATCGCCATTGTATGTCACTATAACCAAGTCCCCGACATTAAAATCCGTGGATTCTTTTCCAACCAAATTTACCATATAGTCATTAGAATACTGTAAATCTTGAAGGATCAGATAGGTATCGTGAACTTCAAGAACTTGTAATTCTATAGATTTTTGAAGTTTTGTATGTATAATAAAAAATAATAGAAATAAGATACATAGAAAAAAAACAACTTTCATAATATCCTTATGAAAACTTTTTAGATATCCACCTTTCCTCAGTTCATTATTCTTTTTTAACAAAAAAATCCCTTCCTTCACGCTTTTTGTATTGGTGACATTTATTGATCATTCAAATATTTCATATTGCTCTTGTTTAACCAGCTCTGATTGAACTTCTTCAATATAACGATTATAATTTTCTATTGTTTCTTCTGCTTCTTGATTATTTGATCGTGTAGAAATACTATTCTTCAAATATTCTTGTTTTAATGATTCTAAATATTTTTCAATTGGTAAATTTATCTTATAAACTTCAGATTCATGCTGCCAATATTCTTCTTCCGAACCAAATTGACTTATAAGAGCCTGAATCTCCTCACTATTAATCGAATCTTTTATTGTAACTTTTAAATCATCTAAATAATCATTGATTTCATCATCAGACACAGAATATCCCGCTGCAATAGCTCTTTGATAAGTTGCATCGCGTTGTAACATATATTCTACTGCCTTATCTTCAGCGTCTGACTGTTCATACCCTGCTAAAATGTAAAATTCAGTAGCTTGTTCAATATCCTTTGTAGTAATAACACCACCGGATTTACCTCTTGCGTAAATAGACTCATCTGTTTTATCTCGATAGGAATCCAATAATTGTCCGGCTTTCTCCATCAAATCAATATTAGACTCTTTTTCATTTATCACATAGATATTCTCGACTTTAAGAGGTCGAACGTCTGCATTATATGGGAAATAGTAAAATATAATTTTTTTACCTTCCTTTAGATTTTCTAATTCATAACCACAATTTCTACAATCTAACTGCAGTGTATCGACATTTTCAAAATCCTCATCTTGTTCATTCAATTTATCCAAACGAACAACTATATTGTTATTATCTATAGATTCTACAATCCCACTTCTGTTAAGATGGTATACCCCCGAAGAATACATTGTGTCATTTCTTTTTTTCAGTCCTAATAACACCAAAAGCACACCTAAAATGCATAAGACATATATTATTTTTTTCTTCATTATGTTTCACCTCACGCTCATTTTTTTAATGGAAGCGAAAAAATGATGTTGCAATTCTTTTACTCCATCAACACACCTTTTGCATATTGTTATTTTTATCAACTTCTGAAAATCTGAAAACATTATTTATATTCTTCGCCTATTACCTTTGACACCCACATCATCTTATTAGAAAATTTGCTTTTTCCCAATCTTTTCGTTTTACAAATATTTGATATTCATAGGCAGCATCCATCTGAATAAAAGCTATTCCATGATGTCTTCCTGGGTTTGTCAATGTATTTGTAATTACATAAGTTTGGATATTATTTTCAAGTAAAAGTTCTCTAATCTTGTTACATTCATCTAGGTTTCGCGTAACACGTATTTCACGTTTTAAAAAATCAAACATTTTGCTTCACTCCCCTTACTTATGATTTATAAATATAATACAATTTTATCAGGATACGAAGAAAATGTCATCCAAAAACTTCTCATCTCTATATTCTTCCAATCTTTTTTAAACATACACTCACTTCTATAATTTTTGTAATAAAAGATGAAAGCGTATTATGGAATTTAAAATTAGCTCTTGAATATAAAAAATAAAAAGAGAAGAAAAACTATAACTAATCAATAAGTATTTTAGTGATGAAACTTCTAAAAGAATTAAATGAAAAAGGCATTACTTACCACCTACTCCACCAGATGAATCAGCCGTATATTTAAAAAAAGCTCCGCTCGTAGACTGTATTTGTCCAACACCTTCCCATAATTCATATGTATGTCTAACTTTTCTTTGTTGACGCGTGTCTTCGATATACTCCATCCATTCCAATAATTCCTGCATATAGCAACGCCCCTTTTCTTTTATTTTATCAGAAAAGAGGCGTTGTTTATATTTTATTTACTCATGCGTTTGTCGTGGATTAGCAAGTCAATTTATATTCGCCTGCAAGTTCTTCATTTAATACAGCAATCTCAACACCCCAAATCTTCCGAATCTGAAGCAATCTTGCTTTCAATTCTGCCAGTGGACCTGCAAGCCATGTAATATCTTCTGCATTTTTAACAACAAGAATGAACTTTAATTGTATGTCTTTCATGCTATTCACTGTTCTCAGTCTATCCCCTACTTCTTCGGAATTCTGAAATTTATCCAGAATCGCAGCTAAATAAATCTGTAAAGATGCAATAAACTTCTCAGTTATAGACGAATAATATTCTTCAAATTTCTGTTCTTTTTCCTTTGATTCATTACGATTGGCAACGTTTGGACAACTTTTCTTTGCTTCCAAAAACACGATACTATTTTCATCATACTTCAGAACGAACTCAACCGTTTTTATCCCTGAACCAAGAGCTTTGTAAATTTTAGAATTCTCAATATGAAACAAATCTGTTTCATCAAATTTTCCAAAATTCATTTCCGATTCTGTTATGATTTTCACTTTAGTACCACCCCGATTTCTTCTCTATAAAGCTGTCGGAAAGTATCCATGATTGCATTATGTTCCAACAGTTCAAATTCTGTTGCTGTCTCACATTGTACTTTTTCTTCATCATCTTTATATAAAGAAATGTATTGAACCTCACTTTCCTTACTCCGCTTTACCTCGATATACTTAGATAAGAAATAATCATGGGTAGATACAAAGATCTGTACTCCCTCACTTTCCAGCATGATCAGCAATTCAGCCAGCACAGGAATATATTTCGGATTGATGTTTGCCTCTGGTTCATCCCAAAATAATACCGATCCTTTTTCCAGCGTTCCATTCTTAATCAACTGCCATAACAATGCTATTTTTCGCAATCCCTCAGCTACCAGATTGAATTCCAATTTAGCCTGTGTACCTGGTTTCAGATAAAATCTGTCATCATGCAAGGTTACTTTTCCAGAACTGATTTTTTGTAAAATATCCAGATATTTTTTTCTCGCTGCAGAATCAACTCCTCTGGAAATGTCAATCTTTGCTGCTGCAATAATGTCCAGATAAGTATCATCAAATTCTACATTCCCCATTTTCACTGCTGCATCCAGATTCCAGGCATTGGATAAAATTTCTTTTGCTGGAATAAATACGCTGGTAAGATCAGACATCTGCTTTTCCCATTTTTCCTCTGTCTTAATCTCTGCATCCCATTTTTTTGTCTTAGTAGAAAACAACATTCCTATCTTCGATGTATCAGATTCCACCGAAATTTTTGCTGTATTATTACCATTTTTATTTCTGTTTACTAGCCGCCCGATACTTGACTGATCCGGACGGAAAAGCATTGTTGTCTTCTGTGAAAATGACACATCATGTTTTGATGCCTGACACGCTGCATAAGCCAGCTTCATGATATGCGTTTTTCCCATACCATTTTCACCAACTAATACATTTAATCCTTTACTGAATTGTATTGTAATATCTTCAAATACTGTAAAATTTTCTGCTTCGATCCTTGTTAATGGCATTTCCATCACCTCAATTATTTTAACTTCTTATATTTTCTTGAACTAATTTTGAGCTATCTTCGACTAATCTTAGACTAACTTACTTCTCACTCCTACAGCTTTTTCTCTACAATCTCCCAGTAGCCGCTCTTAGGAGTACCATGTCTTATAAGTATACCATATTCTTTTAACTTCTTAATATTCTTTTTTCCGGCTCTTCTCCGAATCTTCTCCGAACTTTTTCTCCGTAGTATCTCCCGAAACAGGATAACCTACGCAGGTAAGCTTATCCCATGAGATTCTGGCTCCCTCCATTTCCAGTTCTTTTATCTTCTCTGGAAATGCCTGTCTTGATGTACCTGCTACACGGATATAAGTGCCATTATCTTTTCCCTTTGATCTAAGATTCAAGTAATGATACCTTGTACTCAATATTTTTCGGTTCCCCGGAAAACATAGTATCTTCTACCATTCTTTCACTCCTAATCTATGCTCGCACCACTGGTATGAGTAATTCTGTTTCCAGAGTAAATATCTCTGGTTCATCAACACTATTATACGTTCTATCCTTCTTTTCTAGCAAGTAAGAAAACAAAACGGTTCATTTTTTCTTACCATTTTCTATATTATTTTTTGATTCCAGATAAAGTCTTTTTATTTTGTATCTCTAAAATCATAGTAAAATTATATCATTATATACGCACAAAGAGAACTCAAAATCGAGCTCTCTTTTCATAATAGAATTATTTTTATATTCTATCAGTTGTACTAGTGAAAGTCTGGACAAAAGTATCTCCTTGCTTCCGTTTAAACTGTCAGATAATACGGACTCATAAATATAAAACCGTTTTTTCAGGATACGAAGAAAATGTCAGCCAGAAACTCCTCTTCTCTACATTTTCCCAGTCTTTTTCATGAAACCATATGGAACATATTTCATACGGATACGTAACTACTTTCTCTTCTCCTGGTTCTAATTTTTCTACCATAGAACCGTAATGTTCTGAATTTCCCATTAGAAGTTCCTGTGAGATTGCTGTTCCAACGCCTGTTGTCTCTAACGACAGATAAGTGATTGGCACTTCTTTTTCTTCCTCTGTTGTGTTCTTCAGACATACACTCACTTCTATAATTTTTGTATCATAATTCACTTTGCTTGTATCTATTCCGCTGTTCTCATAGATTTCCACCTGTTCTTCTGCTGACAGCCATTTCTCTCCATTCACTGAGATTTTGACTCCATCCTGTAATTCAAGAGTTTCACCCTTCTCTGCTGCCTCAACGTTCCTTGCCGGATATTTTTGATTTATCCTCCGATATCCGGCTGCAAATCCGCAGAATAATACAATTGCTGCCATAATGATGATGATCTTTTTTCTCATACACTCACCTACACTGTCATATGCTCTTTGATTTGTCCCATATCCATTTTAAAAATTTCATCTGAAACTTTTTCTAAAGTCTCCGTTGTATGACAGGATATAAGAATTAATGCTCCTCGTTCCTTTTCTTCTCTGACAATCTGCCATAGTATTTCTTCACTCTTTTCATCCAATGCATTCGAAGGTTCATCTAAAATAATCAGCTCCGGTTTTTCCATGATTGCAGCTGCAATCCCAAGTTTCTGCTTCATCCCAAGAGAATATTTCCGGTATTTTTTGTACATTACATCCTGCAGCCCAACTCTCTTTAAAACATCTTTCACTTCTGCCCCACTGATTTGCCCTTTAATTGACGCAAGCATTATTAGGTTTTGAAGTCCACTGTAAGAATCTAAAAAGCCTGGCTTTTCAATAAACACGCCCACACTTGGTGGAAAGGAAAACTCTTTTCCAAGGATTTTGCCATCAATCTTTACTTCCCCCACAGTTGGAAGTACTAATCCGCAGATTACTCGCATAAGCATGGATTTTCCACAGCCATTTTTCCCTTGCAATCCATAAACCTTCCCTTTTTCCATAGAAAGTGTAATTCCGCTGAGGACCTCATCTGCTCCAATTTTTTTACTGATATCTGTAAGTTCAAGATACATATTTCCCCTTCTTTCTTTAAAACAGATCTTTTCTTTTTAAAATTTGATATCCAATTACAGCCATAAAGAAAATAATTCCTATACTTACTGCTCCCTGCATCAGAAATCCAACATCATCCATAACAAACATGATCTGACGTATCCCCATAAAATAATTTCCTATTAGAAATGGATGAATCTGATATACACTGGAAACTAAAATAACAATAGAAACCAAAATTCCAGCTACTGCATTGATTGCTAATGATACAATATACTGAATATAAGTAAGTGCCAGCAGTGCTACAAGAAATACAAAAACCATTGAAAAAATACGTAAATTATTTTTATTGATTTCCATTCCCAGATAATCCTTTAGCAGCTCTAAATTTATCCCTTCTACAGCACTCTTCGTACAAAAAGAAAAAACAAGAAATGCTATTGCTGTCACTGCCAGATATCCAATACATTCCAGCCAAATTTTCAAATGCATTTCCATCCACCACTGTTTTCTGCTTTTCAGACGTAAGAGCATTTGCTGTTCGTATTTTTTTGAGAGCTGTCCTGTCAGTTTTCCAATCAGTAAAACAAAATAAATCAAATACAACGACCAATATGGTGGAATATTAAAAGTCTCTTTTCCTTCCGATTGTGTATAAGGAACTGTCCCCTGAAAAAAGCAGATTACATAATCCCAAAAGTGAAGTTTCCACTCCTGTCCATTCACAGTATTATATTGTTGGATCAGATTACGAAAACCTACACACTGCACGAGAACCAGCAAAAATACAAAGCCATACTTTTTCCAACTTTCTTTAAAAAATATTTTCAAGTCAACTTTCCACATGGCCTCATCTCCTATCTCCAGATATCTCTCCGCTCAATCATCTTTTCCCCTATCAGTTTCTCGATGAATAAAACGACAATTCCAATCAGAATAATTCCCACCCACTTACCAGGCGTATTCCATGATGTCTGCCATACTGCGAACAGACTAAAATAGATCTTTCCGTAGTGAAGTGCTTCTATTCCAAGTGGAATTAAAAGAACAATCCAGACGAAAAACAGGGTCTTTGGATACCACAAGGATAGATCTACAATTGTAAAAAGTAACATTAATTTTAAAACATACATCAACCAGATAACAACAGCTACAGATAAAAAATTGGACTTTACAACGTTTCCTGTCTGACCAAAATAAACACTTTCCATAGTATCCCAATTGATCAGATTTCTGCTAAAGATCCAGCCAGTAAATGTAACCATTAGGATAATTATAAAAGAAATCCCCGCAGCATATACCAGACTCTCCTTCAGTTGTTGCTGAAACATTCTTTTTCTCGATTGATACCGTAAGATATATTGAATGTTCAGACTGTCCTGTTTGCATCTGATTACGAAAAAAAGTACAAACGGAAATATGGTCATTCCACTGTAAAGTGCTCCCTGCTGTGCAATGACATAATCTATCGTACTGGCCGAAAGATTATAAAACTGATACATCTTCTCCTGCTCGGACACTGTCCAAAAAGAACTAACTATCATCCAGATCAGTTCAGCTGTCAGAAGCCATCTATGTTTTATCAAAGAATCTCTCACATGATAAAATGTCTGTTTTGATTTAGAATACATCTTCCTTCGCCCCTTTTTTCATAAATACAAAGAACGTTACTGGAATTCCAATCCCCATTGAAATCACTGGAATCCACCATGCGACGATTCCATGTCCCGGCTGAACCCAATATACACTAGAATAGTCAATATGATTTGTAATGGTACAGATAACGTGCAGAATCAGCTGTACAAAAAACGGAAAGATCAATACAACAATTTTATAATCTGACAAAAAACTTACAGATAAACAAACACAAGCCCAAATTCCTGCCATCAGAAATTGAACTACCAGAAAAAACGTTGTATATATTATAGGATGCGTAAAGAAAATCTTATAAAACAGCATCAACGGTGTAAGTATATTATCTCCCATTGTTGAAAGCGGTGCTAAGTTTGGCAGAAGAACCAGACTGCACATTAAATTGAAAATCAATGGAACAAGAACTGCAATTCCCCCGCTCAGAAAAGCAGCAGCATATTTTGCTTTGAGATAATCTTCTCTCTTTGTTCTCATATAAATATTTTTTATTACTCCTTCTTTGCAGTCCTCAAAATAAGAAGTTCCAAATGGAAGGCTTGCAAGGATAGGTAGAATTAAGAAGAATATAAACCCTTCCAAATTCGACGGACTTCCAGCCATCCATGTTTCTGCTGCACTATGTGGCGACAGAATTGGGAATTCGTTATAGAAATTCGTTAGATTAGCTCGATATGCGGGGATTATTTCCCGGATTACATGTGCAATTCCAAGCACAGTTCCTATCAGCATGGATAATACCATCCCCTTTCCGCTCATTGCCCGTTTCATCTCTGTCTTAAAAATCTGTTTCATGCTTTTCCCTCTTTCTTAAATTATATTTTCAAAGGGAAGAGAAAGGGGATGCTATTTTGTTGGAAAGACCACCTTTACGTCATCAATTCAGTACAATATAGCGCCGGATATCGTAATCTGGATTATCAATGACAGCTCCGGTCGGATTAATTTCCAAATACATTGCTTCTGAGTCTAACAATGCATCATTTACAACAAAAATCATCGGCATTACTTTTTCTTCCTCTGGTGCAAAAGTTTCAGCATAATAATTATGATTCAATATTCGCGGTTTTTCCTCCCCCAAATAAGTTACTTCGCCTATATAGTCACTGTACTTTGATGGTGCTGAAAGAAACATCAGACGTATATATCCCCAGATAAGATCATTTTCTATCGTTTTGGTACTTTGATTTTTTACAGAAAGATTGACTACAACATAAGAAAAATCATTTGTAATATTTCCTTGTTCATCTAACACTGCTCCCGGATAATCTGCAAGATTTTTCCCTTCCGGAAGTGCATACCCCGGATACTCCTTTCCTTTTGTCCATGATAAAACTGTGAAACTATAATATGTGCTTTTTATCGTGTTTCCTGTTGAAACTATATTTTTTTCATCGACTCCGAGTTTGTTTGCAAATTCTTTAGATACTTCATCTGGCTCCTCTTCTTGGGCTACCACATCAAGACTTTTTTTAAATTCATTTTCTTTTTCTATATTCTCTTTACTTATGCTACCTGTTCCGCTTTGTAAGAAATTAACAGATAGTAACACGAATATAATGACAAAAGAAACACCCGCACAAGTTATTATTTTCTTCTTCACAAATATCTCCTTCCGTCATTCCTTCCCAACATAAACGACTCCTGTATGACACATGTTTTCAGTTATTTCATAACATCCTCCTGTTCCATTCAGATTCAAATATAAATTCTTAATATCTTTTTCATTGACAATCCATGCCATATTGACTTGAACACTCTCACCAGGCTTTATCGATGGAATATAATTCTTCCCTTTACCATAGTCATCTTGTACGCTGCAATAAGTCATTTCAGCTGTTTTGGCAACACCGTCACTTGTATAATAATCATAGTCCTCACCTGCTTCTGTACCAGGCATGTAAACAGTATACGTGCCATCATCCTGTTTCGAAAGAGCAATCAGCGTACCTAGATAGAGCATATGATTGAGTTCTTCCTCTGATATATTTGTGTATGTGACAGTCAAAAACAGTAATTTCTGATCCATGTTTTCTTCTCTTACAACTGAATCCAGATTATTTACACCATCACCTTTTTTTATATATGATAAATGATTCTGTACCAGTTTTCCGTTTGCATCAACTGCCGTCTTCCAGGCTTTCGGAATTTTATCACTGTCTAAAAGCTGTAAATTATCTGCGATCTGTACTTTATCTACACAAGCTGTCACCTTATCTGTAGTAATGTTATTTCCGTTATTATCTTCAGCATAAGAATCTAAATTAAAAGCTTCTCCAATTTGACGAACCGACAGCTGACCATTTGTTACATCTATTTTATCTGCATAGACTGTCGGTTCAATAATATCACTCCAGGCAGTCATGTCAGCAGTTTTGATCATTTCATCCTCTTCCGTAATCACAAGATTTTCAGCAAATTTATATGCTTCTTCTTTTGAAATTGTATTTCCAATATAGAGTCTCAAAACACGATATTCTTCCGGACACAGAAGATAAATTCTTTGATCAAACGAGTTTTCTCCATTTATTGTATTGTATTTGAGATAAATTCCATCATAGGATCCGAAAACATGATTTTCACTTTCTATAACATTTTTATCCAACAATGATTTATCCAGACTCTTCTCATCCATCAAAACAGTATCAACGGTTATCCCTGCTGTATCAAGTGTATCTTTATAGCCTAACTTATACCCTTCGGCGATCCACTCCATTCCTTCTGGAATATAGTTTGATGTAACAGAGATTTCATGAATCTCTTCTGGAAGTTTTACGTCTTCAGAATTTTCATCTGATTTTATGGTAGTTAAAGTACCGTAGTTTCCCTGTTTTTCAAGGTACATATGATAAAGCTTTGTTCCTGCATAAGCAACGGTTGATGTTGCAATAATGCACACAGCTGCCGCAGCCGCTACCCTGCTTATACTTCGGTTTAACTTGCTTTTTCTCTGCATTGGTGTAATGTTTGATGAATTTACTTGTTTTTCTACTTCTTCCTGAATCATATCGTGAACAAAATCCGGAATATCTGGAAAGTCGTTTTTTAATTCGTCTAATCTCATATAAAAATCTCCTCCAATTGAATCTTCTTTTTCAGCGTTTTCCGAGCCCTTACAAGTCTCTTTTGTACAGCGCCTTCGGATATCTCAAGGATCTGAGCAATCTCTCTTATATTGAACTCCTCCATATAATAAAGGATCACCGGAATCCGCAGTTCTTCTTTCAGTTCGTTTACAGCTCTATACAATTCACTGTAATCCCGATTCTCTTTAGGTTGCTTCATATTTTCTGCATATCCTTCATCCAAAGGTTCATTGACGTTGATGCGCCTTGCAATGTTATAACATTCATTGATTAATATCCTCATCAACCAAGTCTTTGCATAGCGATCTTTTTTTAGTGTATCTATTTTAGAAAATGCTTTCACAATCGATTCTTGTATTGCATCAGCACAATCCTGGTCATCTGACAAAATTGTTTTTGCTGTTGCATACAATTGTCGCTCTGATGAAAGAATCAATTCTCCAAGTGCCTCCTTCGTCAATTTGGTACCCCCTTTTTGCCAGCCAGCTTTTATTTACATAGATTAGACGGATTCAAAACGAAAATATCCCCTTAATTTTCAAAAATAATTATTTTTTTGTTTCAAGCGAGCTCTAACATTTTTGCAGTTTTCTTATATTATCTCATAGATTAACTCATTCATGTAAAAGAAGCTTCTTGCTTATAACATAACAGAAACCATGATAAATCAGACCGTATTAGAGGAGCATCAAACCAAACATAAATACAAAGTCAATTTTACCCTTGCTCCCCATATTTGTAGAGTCTTTCTCCGTCTGACCACGGAGAAAGACCAGTATGATGTGATGTCATTGCTAAAAAGAGAATTGATTCCGATCAGAAATGATCGACAATATTCAAGACTCCAAACAGCCCATTTCCGAAGGCCACGATATTTTATATATCGTGCAGCATAGACACCACTATCATTATACTTCTTTTTTTGACAGATTTGCAATCTGTCTTTTTAGTGTATCTATTTTTATAAGTGTCTCTTAAAAAACAGTTCTGCTAAAAATTCTTCAGCATTTTTCCTCATGCGTGATATCATTATTGAATGTTAACTAAATGACATTGGTTCACAGCATAGCTGTAAACAGTAACGTATCTCGCCATTTAGAATCGCC
>OLGZ01000120.1_pt1 | contig 74777 bp, 63 predicted proteins | sample 1605981 | NCBI WGS metagenome assembly OLGZ01 (sample SAMN03283291) | human gut metagenome | biome: human-associated habitat; material: feces | host: Homo sapiens | place: Peru | collected 2012
GCGATTAAACATGACAAATAGTCGCTTCGCTCCTCAGGATGACATGGTTTTAAAAAACTCTTCACTTTTCACCAAAAAAAAACGACCTGTGGAAGTCGTCGGGAAATTAATAGGGAAAATTTTATATATATTTTTTTTAGGAAATTCGTTTTTATTAAGGTTAATAAGGGAATAAGTTCTTTTTGTTCGCTTCGCTCAATTTTTATTTATAACGGTCTTTTCACCTTTCACTCATTAACCGAAGGTCTTGAAGGTTGATTCTACGTTCTTTTCGATTACTTTCTGTACTGCGTCCATTTCGGTTTGGATTGCGTCTTGTTCAGTGTCGAGTTGTTTCAAGCGTAATTCAAGGTTCTTGTCTTGTGCTTGTACTACTTCAATCTTAGCGTTAATATCTTCGATTGATTTGTCGTAAGTCGCTTTGTCGAATTCATATTGGTTCATTGCATCATCATAAGCATTTTGATCGGTTGTTGTTGCTGTCGTTAGTGCATAAGTCTGTTGTTGGTCTGTTCCGGGGTCTAGAGTTATGCTGATGTATCTGCCCGATGCATCTTGTTCCATTTTTGCGTTTACACCTTTTACTTCGTCGGTTACTTGAGCTGTACCGATTGTAAATGCAGGAATGTATGATTGTGATGCTCCGGTTTTGTCACTGTATATTGTTGAATCTTTTTCTAAATCAAATTTGTTATAGTATACAGGGGTATATTCGTTAGATGTTGAATTATACTTGTAGTATACTTGCCATTGTCCGTCTTTGCCGTTGTATTTTTCATCATTTAATTTTTCGTACAACATTGATTCTTCAATTACCAATGCACCTAACTGTTTGCGGTCAAGTGATTTAAGATATTCATCTTTTCCTGTATATGTTGCTTCGTTTGTTGTCGGGTCAAATTGGATTTCAGGAATTGTTGTGTAAGAATATGTTCCGTCTGCATTTAATGTTCTTTTAGACAAATCTCTTAAATCTGCGTTTCCTACTGCATAATGATAATCCCCTTGTGAACCTGTTCTTGTAACGATTGATGAAACTGTACTTACGATTGCGTTAGAGTCTGTATAAGTTCTATTGTATGAAATCAAAAATGCTCCGCCCTGTTGTGCAACCAAAGATGTTAGTGTATTGTTCAATGCACCATCATTAAATGAATAAACTGTTTTTGTATAATCGTCAACAGAAGGAGGAACCGGTACTGTCATGCCAAGCAACTGGTTATAATAATTGGCAGACTGGTTTGACAGCATTGTTCGTTGCTGGTTGACCTGTTGGCCTTCATATTCAACGTTTGTTTTCCTTGCAGTCAGTCCTAAGAAACGTGCCTGCGATGCTGCCATTCCCATGACATTCCCTTTCGTTCTAATTTCCTTAGTCATGTTTACGGCTCTTTTTCGCAATTTCTTTAATTTTTTAGGGCTTTTCTTTGTTTTTGTTACATTTCGTTACACAAATTGTCAATTTTTGTAAATTTTATTTTACAATCATCACATCCGCAGAAGTTATATCCAAAACTCGTTTGCTGATTGAACTTTGAAAGTGACGAGCTGATTTTTCTTTATGACGAGTTCCGGTAACTATCAAATCAATTTCTTCTTTTGTAGCAAAATCATTAATTTTTTCAGCAGGCATTCCTGATAAAATCACAGATTTTTCGACAGGCAAATTGTATTCCTCAAGTTTCGTTTTTACATTTTTTAAAACTTTTTCGGCATGGATATTTTGCTGATGTTCTATTTCCAAAAACCAGTTTGAATCAAGTGTTCCTTCCAAAAACAGAAGATTTGGATTTTCCAATACGATACAAATATATATTTTTTTATCATTCAAATTTATATATTTTATGGCTTGTGTAACGGCTTTCATCGAATTATCCGTTCCGTCAGTCGCGAACAAAATTCGCTTTGCTGTATTTTGATGTTTTGAAATATAAGTTGAAGTAACGGATTCGTTCAAAACTTCTCGGGAAACAGACCCCAACCACTTGCGAAGCCCTCTTTTACCGTGCGAGCCGACAACTATCAAATCATAACTTTCCCGTTCTGATTGCTCAATAATAGAATCAACACTTTCGCCACAACGTTTAATCTTATCCCCCAAAATTAAATTAGATTTCGAAATTTCTTTTTCTGCGAAATCAAGAATACTATCCGCGACATTTGCACAGGATGTTGCAAAACCGTCCTCCTGAATGCTTACCTCATCCGGCAAAAAGCTCCAATCAATTACACAAATAACGTCAACTATCGCTCCCTTACTCCATTTCGCAAAATTATTCAGAGCATTAAAACTTATCCTTGAACCGTCAGTACAAAATAAAATTCGCATACAAAACTCTCCTTTTTTATGGTTATAAATTATGTTAAGTAAAATTACATTAGCTAGTCATATATAAATTTTTCTGATATCATAATTTTGTGGATAAACGTTATTTATTTTAATAGGATTAAAATGTTATAGTCATGCAGGCAGGCTCAAAAGTTAATCTAAGGGAATATAAGAATTTAGTTGAAACAATAGCGAAGGTTGAATACCAAAAATTTTCAATGTCGCATTTAGTTGAGTTGCCTGAACTTATAAATATCGGAAACCACACTTTATATATTTTATTTAAAAACAATGACCCCGAAAATTATAACAGCACATATTTATCCACTGCTATAAAATGGGCTATCAGAAACGAAGTCAGACGCAGATACAAATGGTACTCACTCAAAAACAGACGCACACAGGCTGAAACTGATGAGCAAAATCAAGAAGTCAGATGCGAGGTTTACAAAACTATTCTTTCTATTGATGAAATGCAAGATGCAGAAGTTCCAACGCAAATCAAAGCGGAGGACAAAACTCCTGAAGAAGCCATTGAGTTTATAGAATTGAAAGACCACATTGTTGAAGCTATAAAAAAATTACCAAAAAGAGAAAGAGAATTGATTGAATACAAATTCTTCAAAGAGAAAAAGCTCCGAGAAATCGCAGAAGAATTCGAAATTTCTCAATCGAGAATTTCCAGAATTATTCAATCAGGGTTAGATAAAATTAAAAAGGATTTAAAAAGACAGGGAATTATTTAGGGATGAAAACAATTTTTGAAAAAGAAAACAACACGGGGATATGTTTAACAGACGAAAAGGAAGATTTGAGCTTTCTTGACTCAGCTTTTTTGCGTAGCGGAAAAGTCGGACTTCCAAATATTGGAGAACTTGAAGTTTTAAGGCATTACAAAGAGCTTTCGGACAAAAATTTTTGTATCGAAAAAGGGTTTTATCCGCTCGGCTCTTGTACAATGAAATATAACCCGAAAGTAAACGAACTTGCAGCATCCTTGGAGGGTTTTGTTAATCTTCACCCGCACACGGCTGACGAAAATTCACAAGGTTCACTTAAACTCATGTACCTTTTACAAGAAGCTTTGAAACGTATTACTGGAATGGATGCCGTAACTTTACAACCTGCAGCCGGAGCTCACGGGGAATTGACCGGCATGATGGTGGTTAAAAAATATTTTGAAGTTAAGGGTGAAAAAAGAACAAAAGTTATTATTCCTGATTCCGCTCACGGCACAAACCCTGCAAGTGCTCACATGTGCGGATTTGAGATAATTTCGGTTAAATCAAACGAAAAAGGACAAGTGGATATCGAGGCTTTGAAAGAGGTTTTGGACAGCGAGGTTGCTGCGATTATGATGACGAACCCGAACACCCTCGGTATTTTTGAAGAAAATGTTCTCGAGATTTCGAAATTAATGCACGAAAACGGCTCGTTGCTTTATTATGACGGGGCAAACTTCAACGCAATTATGGGCTACACAAACCCAAAACTTATGGGATTTGATGTTGTTCATTTGAATTTGCACAAAACCTTTGCGACTCCGCACGGCGGCGGTGGCCCCGGAGCAGGCCCTGTTTGCGTGGTCGAAAAATTAAAAGAATATTTACCGACACCTGTCGTTAAATTCGACGGTGAAAAATATTTTAAAGAATATAATCTTGAACATTCTATCGGACATGTCAGAAGTTTTTATGGGAATTTCGGGGTTCTGGTAAGAGCATATTCCTACATTTTAATGATGGGCGAGAACCTCAAAAACGCAACTGAGGACGCAGTTTTAAACGCAAATTACTTAAAAGAAAAACTAAAAAAATACTACGATTTGCCTTATGATGAACCTTGTATGCACGAATTTGTATTGTCGGGCGAACGTCAAAAACATAATTTCGGAATTTCAACTTTAAATATTGCAAAAAGATTGATGGATTCCAACACCCATCCGCCAACGGTTTATTTCCCGTTGATTGTGCATGAGGCAATTATGATTGAGCCGACTGAATCCGAAACAAAAGCAAAACTTGACGAATTCATAGACACCATGATTAGTATTGCAAAAGAATGCGAAGATGACAGCGAAAAAATTCTCTCTGCACCGCATACAACACCTGTAAAACGGGTTGATGAAACTCTTGCGGCACGTCATCCTGACTTATGTTTTAAAAATTAATATTTACTCTAAAAACCAGTTGAAAGGCAACAACATTGACAGATAAAAATAACAATAAGAAGAAATTAAAAGTAGCATTTCCCCATATGGGAAACATTTATATAGCTTGGTCTGCGGCTTTAAGAAAAGTCGGAGTCGAACCGTTTATTCCACCATATACAAGCAAAAAAACACTTTCTTTAGGTACAAAAAATTCACCTGAAGCAATCTGTCTGCCATATAAATTAATTCTAGGAAACTTTGTAGAAGCTATTGAGGGCGGTGCGGATTACGTTGCAATGATTGCCTCTCCGGGGTGTTGTCGATTGGGCGAATACGGAGCTTGCATAAATAATGCTCTTTCAGATATGGGATACCACGCAAATTATATTGAAATGACTCTGTATGACGGAATCAAAGGGATGTTCGACTTTTTGAAAAAGATTAGCGGTAAAAACGATCCTGTATTATTTATCAGAGCGATTGTTCTTGCTATCCGAAAGGTTTTCTTGCTTGATGATTTGGACAGAAAGCTATCATATTACAGAGCAAGAGAAATTCATCAGGGTGATGCCGAAAAGAATTACCACAAATGTATTAGAATTATCGACAAAGCAATGAATACAAGAGAAATGAACAGGGCTAAAAAAGAAGTTTTTACAGAAATGGCAAAGACTAAAATTGACCCGAATCGAGAAGTTTTGCACGTTGATATTACAGGCGAAATTTATCTTGTTTGCGACAGATTTTCTAATCAAGATATTGTTAAAGAACTTGGAAAAATGGGAGTTGAAACCAGAAAAAGTTTGACCGTTAGCGGATTTTTAAAAGATGCTATCATTCCTAAAATTTTTAGAAAGGGTGAGACACACCTTCAAAGAGCGGACAGACTTGCTAAACCTTACCTGATGAGAGATATCGGCGGAGATGCACTGGAATGCGTTTCGGATGTAGCTTATGCAGACGAAAGAGGTATTGACGGAATTATCCATATAAGCCCGTTTACGTGCATGCCTGAAATTATGTCACAGAATATTTTCCCTGCAATGAGAGAAAAATGTGACGTTCCGATTTTGCCGTTAATTATGGATGAACAAACAGGAAAAGCCGGCTATTTAACAAGATTAGAAGCATTTGTTGATCTTATGAGAAGACGTAAGCGAAAATTGTCTGGAAAAACTAAAAAACAGGCAGAAACTATTAAGTAAAAAGTTGGTTAAAAAAATTACAAACAGAGGTGATAATATTATTATGTTCAAGCTATATAAAAATGCGTTCAAATTGACAAATGAAGGTATCTTACTTGCGATACCGTTAATTTTATTCATTTGGGTGGTTACAATTTATTTAAGTTTTTCAAGACATTTTGTAGACACCATGCCGGAGGCGATTTCGGCATTCGTAACTCTTTTGTGCATGTCGGCGGCATTTTGTGCAGGTTGGTTTTATATGGTGAAAAAATCAATTTCACTTTCTAAAAAAGAATTTGTGATTGATGAGGACAGAGCCAAAGAAATTCTTGAACTCATCAAGAAAATTCCAACCGGAATTGGAAAATATTTTCTGCCATTTATCGGATTTTCACTTTTGAGCATTTTGATTTTTGCCTTGCTCGGCGGATTTTTGTATAAATTCGGAATGCACTTTATCGGGAGCATTGATTTTACGGCAGCTCAAATTAAAGGTGCAATGGCGTCGCCTCAGGATATGAAGACATTTTTGGATTCTTTGACGGACACTCAACTCTACAAACTTGGCAGTTGGAATATGTTGTTTATGGCAGGAACTACTGTTTTGTCGTTTTTGTTAATGCTTTGGATTCCTGAAATGCTTTATCAGACAAAAAATCCGTTTATGGCTTTATTTAAATCTTTGAAGAAATTGTTTGTAAGATTTCACAAGTCCATTGCGTTGTTTATTTATTTGACGTTTTTGAATATCGTGATTTCGTTTGCAAACACTTTTGCGATAATTCATCCGTTAATTTATATGGCAATGATGATAATTTATTTCTATTTCTTAGTTTATGTGGTTGTGTTAATATTCTCTTATTATGATGACGAATTCAACAACAAACAAGAAAAAGAATAAAGTCATAGCGATTGTCGGTGCGACAGCCAGCGGAAAAACCTCTTATGCAATTAATCTTGCGAAAGAAATTGGCGGAGAGGTTGTGTCTGCGGATTCAAGACTTGTTTATAAAGGTTTTGATATCGCTTGTGCAAAACCTACTTTAAAGGAACAAGACGGCGTTCCGCATTACATGATGGACATCGTAGAGCCGGAGGTTGACTATTCAGCAGGACTATACGAACAAGATGCAAAACGTATCGTATATGATATTTTATCCCGTGGAAAAACTCCGATTGTCGCAGGCGGTACGGGGCTTTACTTTAGAGTTTTGTTGGAAAATTTTGACCTGCCCAAAGTCGAAGGTGATTATGCTTTCCGTGAAAAAATGAATAATTTTGATAAATCTGAACTTTTTGAAATATTAAAACATCAGGATCCTATTTCCGCAAAAAGAATTGAGAAAAACGATAAGAAAAAAATTATTCGAGCATTGGAAGTTATACATATTACAGGCAAACCGATGAGCGAAAATCAAGGTATAAAAGAACCGGAATTTGATGTAGAATGGATTGGTTGCAATTTTCCGAGAGAGGTTTTGTACGAAAGAATTAACCGACGTGTCGATTTGATGTTTGAAAACGGGATTATTGAAGAAACTCAAAACTTGATAAAAAAGCACGGCAGAATCGGGAATATTGTAGATTCTATCGGGTATAAAGAGGTTTTGGCGTACCTTGACGGTGTTTATACGCTTGAAGAAGCTAAGGACAAATTGAAACAAAATTCCAGAAATTACGCAAAACGACAACTCACTTGGTTCAGAAAAAATCCGAATATCAAATGGACACATTATCCTGAAAAACTAAAGAAATAAATTATGTAAATTTCTTGATAAGAGGGAAAATTTTTCGTATAATCAATATATGTTTAAATACTATGGGAAATATGCACCATACTTGTTTTTGTTGCCTGCGGGGCTTGTCCTTTTGGTGTTCTTTTTTATCCCGTTTTTTCAAACTTTTTTCTTGAGTTTTTTTGATTACTCGACGAGCATTTATCAGCCGACTTTTGCTGGGATTGAGAATTACGTAAAACTTTTCCAAAGCCCGATTTTTTATAAAGTTTTGTGGAATACTTTTGTATATCTATTTGTTGCCGTGCCGATTTTGGCAATATTTCCGTTGTTTATAGCTATTTTAATTAATCAAAAAATTCGAGGAGTTACGTTATACAAGATTTTGATATACCTTCCTGTAATCGTATCTATTGTTGTTGCTGCTATTGCATTCAAGTGGTTGTACGCAGATCAGGGAATTTTGAATTTTCTTGTGACTTCTCTCGGCTTTCAAAAAATCGGTTGGCTTACCGATCCGAATTGGGCATTATATTCGGTAATAATAGTTACCATTTGGAAGGGTGTCGGGTACTATATGATAATTTATCTTGCAGCGTTGATGAGTGTTCCGAAGGAACTTTACGAAGCCTGCGATATAGACGGAGCGAACTTTTTGACAAAACACCTGACCGTCACAATTCCGCATATTATGCCGACAATCGCTCTTGTTACGACGATTAGTGCAATTTCTGCAATGAAGGTCTTTGCAGAAATCTACGTTATGACAAAGGGCGGGCCATTAAATTCAAGCAAAACAATAGTTTATTACATATACGAAAGAGCCTTTGAGAACTTAGATTTGGGCTATGCTTCAGCAATGGCAGTAGTGCTTTTGGTGATTGTAATGAGTTTTTCACTTGTAAATATTCTTTGTTTTGAAAAAAACAAATACAATTTGTAAAAGAGTAGATTATGAAAAAATTTATCGAAAAATTTTCTATACATGCAGTTTTAATTTTAGTGTCGCTTTTGTCGATTTTCCCGTTCATTTGGCTGATTTCGACATCTTTGAAGGGGGCGGGCGAAAACATTTTTGCATACCCGCCAACGATTATTCCGAAGGATTTTACTTGGGCAAACTACACCGGAGTTTGGCACAAAGTTGATTTTATCGGATATTTTGTAAACAGTATGATTGTTGCGGGCGGAACGGTTTTTCTTAATTTGATTTTGTCGGCTATGGCCGGATATCCGCTTGCGAGAATGGAGTTTAAGGGTAAAAAAATTGCGTTTTTCTCAATTCTTGCAACTATTATGATACCGTTTCAGGCGATAATGTTACCTGTTTATTTGATTACGCTCAAACTTCATCTTGTGGACAGCGTGAATAATTTTGCGGGCTTTGTCGGAATGATAATGCCGTTTGCGGTTAGTGCGTTTGGAATTTTCCTTATGCGACAGGCTTTTTTGGGAATTCCGAGAGAAATGGAAGAGGCTGCAATCGTTGACGGGTGCAGTATTTGGCAGTTGTTTACAAAAGTGCTTTTGCCCATGGTAAAACCTTCTCTTGCAGTGCTGGCGATTTTCACATTTATCGGATCTTGGGGTGAATTTTTATGGCCAAGTATTGTGTTGACAAAAGAAAGCATGTATACATTACCTGTCGGAGTAAACAATTTGCAAGGAATGTTCAGCTCTAACTGGCGATTTATTGCCGCAGGTTCTATCCTTGCAACCATACCGATTTTAATCTTTTTCCTAGCAATGCAAAGATACTTTATTTCAGGCGAAAACGAAGGTGCTGTCAAGGGTTAAGCCACTTTTGCACATTTGACATTTGTTACAGAACTTTACAAAAAAGGGTTATTTCTTAAAGAAAAATTAAAAATATACCGTACACCATAGTGTGGAATACTAATGGAGTACGCATGACTGAAATAGGATTCGGAAAACTCGGCAAAATGGGCAGTCTTGATTTATCAAGGCTGAAATCGGGCGTGAAGAAAACCGACCTTCAAAATGACGTTCAAAAGTCGATTTTTGATAAAGTCGACAAAAACGGGAACGGCGTTCTTGAGGAGGGCGAAGTTAACGCTCTCAGTCAGTCATTGCAAGAATTAGCGGGCAAAGACAATAATATTTCCGACAAAGAAGCTCAAAATTTCTTTAAACAAAACAATATGCAAGATGTTGAGAGCCAACAACTTTATGAATTTGTGAGCCAACTCGGAGTTGATTCCGACAAGATTGATAATGCATCAAAACAGACGATGAAGGACGGCACGGAGGCAGTCGCCGTTCAGTATAAACCTGACGATACCGGAACGACTAATACTGATTTTATGAACTCCGATACGGGCGAAGTAGTTGCGAAGAAGTCCGAGAACGAGCAGACGGAGGTCTTTACCGAATACGAGAATGGCAACGTCAAGACCAAAACGACCACTGACAAAACCGCAAACACCACTACCACCGAGAATTTCATTGAAGGGGGGGGGGGGGACTTCCTTCGTCAAAAACTACTGTATATGGTGATAGCGGAGCTACAGAAACCATAAAATACGAAGGCGGAAAGCCTGCGACAAAAGACGTGAGCCGTGGAACGGTGCAACAACTCTATTCAACAGACGAAAACGGTGAATTCCGGCTTGATAGCGAAACAAAGCAAATCGGGCCGGAAATGGAAGAAAAATCCACTCACACTTATATAAACAATAACGAGATTATAGAAACGACACTTCCGGGGGACAAGACAAGAACACAGGTCAAGACCGACGGAAAACTTATGTCTGAAACAAATACACAGACGGGACGTTCAGAAACTGTTACTTATGATGAGAGCGGAAAAACTACCTCCAAAACCATTCTCAAGGGTAGCAATTTTGACAATCCTGATGTAAAAAATCAAATTACATACAACAAAGACGGCTCAAGAACAGAAAGTTTTGAGCAACCTGCAAAAGGGATACAAATTACAGACCATTACAATAATAAAGGCTTCAAGACGAAAGAAACGGCAGTTGTCAACGGCAAAACTTATACGGCGACTTATGACGGCAAGGGTCACGGTACTTTGACGATGAAAGCTGGCGAAACTGTTGAAAGTTTTGCACAGAGAACCGGTTGTCCTGTTAGTGAAATCAATCGGCTTAACCAATTCCCGGGAGGAGTTCCACAGGCTGGACAACAGATTAAAGTGCCAGAAAAATACGTCAAGGCAACGGATTCTAATAATTTTGCGGTTAATAGAAATACAGAGAGAGCAAAAGGAAACGCCGCAGAAGAACAACGTGTCGAAAACACGATGGGCAAATTGTCTAATGTTTATGAACAGAAAAATACCAAAGGCAAATATCAAAGCTACGACGACTACACAAGCCGTCTAATTCAAAACGAGGTTAAGAACGGAACTTTGCCTGAAAGTGCCTTAAACGACAAGAACCTCCACAAAGAATTAAGTCAAAAAATCAAAAAACTGAACGGCGGAGCAGACATCAAATCACTGGACAGCATTAAATGCCCTGTGTCCTCGTCATACAATACGAAGTTGAAAAATGTAGAACATCAACAGACTGTAAGATTTAATGCAACAAATATTACAGCCGTTTTGATGAACGAAACTCTAAATGCCGAAAAAGCATTAAATGAACACAAAGAAAACAGTACACTTTTTGAAGAGGGTGCTGACCAATTTGGACGAATGAACCTGTTTGGAGATAACAACTATTCAGGTGATGTTCGTGATGATATAAACACCCTTAAAAAAGGTCTTGGTAAAATGAACACTTGCTTAAAGAAAAATGATATGGCAGGCTTCAAGAAAGAATTTAAAAATACTTATGGCGTTGAATATAACGAAGCAAATATTAAAAAATACTACAAAAATCCGACAGACGCAAACAGAAAAGCTGCATTCGGCGATAACCCAAGAATTTCTAACATCGTTAAACGTACGGAAACATATGTTCAATCCGACAAAGACGGAGCAACCGTCATCAAAGCAGGTGTAGCTATCGGTGTCGGCATTGCAACAGGTGGCGTTGGCGGGGCTGTTATATCAGCAGGCGTTGGTATGAGTATGGCTTACGGCGAAAAGGCGTCAAAAGGTGTTGTTAATGACCTCCGTAACGGGAAAGACATTATTAACGCAGCTGGACATGCAGCTGATAATTTAAAGAACATGAAGGCAATGGAACACGTAGAAATTGTAGCAGATGCTGCTGTAACTGTGGCAGGAGCTAAATATGCGAAATATGCGGTAAACATGTCGAAAGGGGTAGTACCTGTTGAAGGACAAGTCAGTGGAATATTAAATAAAGCGGGACAGTTTGTGGCAAAACATAAAAATACTGCATTAAACGTTGAAACAACTGTGGCAGAAACGACAATGAATTACTGGGCACATGGAACAATAAATGCTATCAATGGAAACACGGAACAAACAGACCTTGAAATTTTTGGTTCAGAAATTAAAAATCAAGTTGAAAGCAAAGCTGAAAGTACCATTGCAAAAACAGTTTTCAACGGTCTTAAATCTGGAGTAAAATCCGCGATCAAACACGCTACTTAATCTCATCGTCCGCAGTTTCGTCGTCGTAGAATACCGAACGGGCTTTGCAGGTCGAGAAGTTCTTAAGAATTGCTTTATCTAATTCTTCTGTCGCTACGACTTTACCGTTAACATAGGTTATGTGAGATTCAAGATTAAGATCCGGCCCTTCTTCCATTGCCTTTTGTTTTACAAATTCTCTGCCTTCATCGTCCAAAAGCACTCGTTGGGTTACGTCACTCATTACGTCAAACACGTACGTTTGCTTGCCTGAACCTCCGTCTTTCGATCCGATTAGAGTGTTCGCCTTTTCCATTTCTTCGTAAGCTTCTTTGTATTTTTTCATATCCTTTAACAAAATCGCCAAATTGTAGTGGGCCTCGTAGTTCATAGGCTCCATTTCGATTGCTCGACAGTATTCAAGCCCCGCCATATTGTAGTCTTTGTTCAGATGATAGGTAAGTGCAAGGTTGTAACGTGCGTCATAGTCTTTTTTGAGGTACTTGACCGCCTCTTCGTAACTCTTTATCGCTTCATGCAAATAATAACTCTGCTTCATTATGTCGCCGTCCGAATATATTGACTTTTGGCGATATGCAAGCCCCATATTATAATATGCAAGACCCATATTTGTCTTGTAACTTCTCAAATTGCTGAAAACAAACGGAATATAAACCAGTTTTCTGCGAATTCCGGCGATTTCTTTATACTGAGCTATCGCCGCGTCAAAATCCCCGAGTTTTTCTGCCGAAATAATTCCGTAATTCATTCTCGCAATTACGTAATTTTTATTGTAATGTATCGCCTTTTCATAAGCATCTAATGCCGAATAAAAATCTTCATACGCAACATAAATATTCCCTAAATTCAGCCACGCACCGTAGTGTCCGGGGTAATAATCCAGTCCTAGTTTATACAAATCGATTGCTTTTTGAAAATCAGCCTTCCTTAGATATTTATCGCCTTGAGCAACATAATACATCCCACGGCACTTATTTATCTGGGTTTTATACCATTGCGGATATAAAAATATTGATGCCACAAATGCCACGAATAATATAAATGTAAAAAATTTTCTAAGTCTTCTCTTTATCACAAAAAGCTCTCCATTATAGTATTCTACAACTGTTCTGACCCGCAGGCAAATATATTAAGAAAAAAATTTGTAAACTTATGTTACGAAAAAACTTTATTTATGCAATTTAAAGCACTAAAAAGTTTTTATATAAGTAAGGTAGGTAGAAATTAATATTTTGGAGGTTAGGAAAATGGCAGACGCAAATGTCAGCGGAATTAACCCAATGTATGGTATGTATAACAGCTATGCTAACAACATTGCAATGCAGGATTTGACAGGTTATAACCCACTTAGCTCGTATGACCCGACAATGTCAATGAACGGCAGTTTATTCACCGGTATGACAATGCCTTTTATGCCGAGTTTTGGCGGAAGTGCGATGAATTACGACCAATATTTCAAAAATATGGAACAGTATCAAGACTTTATGTACGATTCGCAAATCAGACAAGCCGAAAAAAGACGTGAAGTAAGTTTCAGGGCAAACGCTCCCGAACGTGCGATTGATGAGCAGTTAGAAATTCTTCATGAAAAAATCATGCAAAACGAGCAAGAACAAATCATCCCCGCTCTCCAATCTGTTCTCGACGGAATGAATGCTACATACGGACAACAAAGCAATGCCAACCAAAAAGATATGATTGCAATGGTAAAAACAATGTACCGACAAAAATACGGAACATCTTTATCTGACGATATCCGAAAATACGGTGCAGGCTCATTAACTCAAGGATTTTTACAATCAATATCTTTCGGATTCGCAGATGGAAGAACCGCAGAAGAAAACATCTCAATCATCAACGACCAACCCGTAAGCCGTTGGGAAGATACAAAAAAATTAATCGGCAACTGCTTAGGCGGTGCACTCACCGGCGGTCTCGGTATGCTTGCACTATCATCCCTCAAATTCGTTAAATATCTGTTCAAGAGCAAACCGCTTGTCGCAGCAGGTACTGGTGCTGTTCTCGGTGCTGTCACCAGTGGCGGTATCGGAGCTTTGCACAGAAGAGCAAGCACTCAAATTCCCGGAAACAGCGGACTTGCGGATTCTCAAGTAGAAGCAGGGAAAAAAGCTAACGCAGATGAATAATTCTCTAGAATAAAAGTTCCTTGAATAGTGTGTAAATACTGATAATGTGTGTAGGAGGTTGAAAAAAGTTCAACCTCTTTTCTTTTTGTTTTTGAGGTGACTGACATATTGAATACTAAAGCTTGTGGTACGTTGGAAAAAGAATACCTGCATCAAGGAGCAGATGCAGGTATTAACCAGTAAAAGAGACATCCACAACATTATTTTATATATTTTTTTATTGTCAAATTTATTTAACAACTTTTGATTTTTATCAAATTTATTATATAATTTTTTTATGAGAAAATTTGTGTATCTGATATTTGCAATAGTTTTCACAGTGATGAACGTATTTGCAGAAGATTCAATTATTGTTAATCAAGCAAACATGTATTATGCCGAAAATAATCTTGAGGATGCGTTTAGTTTGCTTTTAACAATTCCGCAAGAGACAAGAACTCCACAAAATTGGATTTTGTTAGGAAACATACTTCAAGACAAAGGCAGAAATAATGATGCCGAATTTATGTATCATCAGGCAGCCTCAAATGATGCAAAATACTACAAAGCTCCGTACAATCTGGGCAACCTGTATCTTGATGAAGAAAAACCAAACATGGCAATCGAACAATACAAAATTGTCACTAAATTAAAACCCGATTTTGCATACGCATACTACAACATGGGCTGTGCTTACCTACGATTAGGCAAGCTTAAAGACGCAAGGAATAATTTTGCAAAGGCTATTGACCTGAAACCGACGGAAGCGGATTTCCACTACAATATGGCATATACCTTAAAAAAATTAAACAAAACTAAAGATGCACAAACCTTTTTAGACTACTACAACAAAATAAAAGAAAACAATATTTAATACGGAGAGATTTATGGATTATAAAGGTGTTATATTTGATTTTAACGGAACTTTATTTTGGGATTCCGAAAAACACTTAGAAGCATGGCGAGAATTTTCAAAACGATTAAGAGAACACGCTTTTACCGACGACGAAATGCGTGAATATATGTTCGGCAGAACAAACGAAGATATCATCGCTTACCTCATCGGCAAAAAACCTTCCAAAGAAATGGTTGAAAAATTTGCAAAAGAAAAAGAAGGGGTTTACCGTGAAATGTGCAGAAAAGATCCGGAACACTTTCATCTCGCACCTTACGCCGTCGAATTTTTAAATTACCTCAAAGAAAATAATATTCCACGTACAATCGCAACAATGTCCGAAAAAGACAACGTAGATTTTTACATAAAAGAATTTAATCTTGCGAACTGGTTTGACCTCGACAAAATTGTTTATTCCGACGGAACAATCGCCGGCAAACCGGCTCCGGCCATCTACCAAATTGCGGCAAAAAATCTCGGATTAGCCCCGCAAGAATGCATTGTTGTTGAAGATGCAGTATCAGGGATTGAAGCAGCACGCAGAGCAAATATCGGGAAAATCGTTGCGATTGCATCTATGGAACCCGTCGAACTTTATGAAAAAATTCCTGCCGTTTCAATGATTATAAAAGATTTTAAAGAAATTCAAGCAATTATGGCAAAAGGGGTTGCGGCAAAATAAAATGAAAGACAGAAACAAAGGAAATTATACGGAGAATTTCATATCAAATTACACTGTTGTAGATATAGAAACAACAGGACTTTCACCCGCAACTTGTGAAATAATCGAGCTTTCGGCGATAAAAGTTCGTGACGACCGTGCCGTGGATACTTTTTCAACATTGATAAAACCTACAGGAAAGCTCAATTATTACATCTCAAAATTAACTGGGATTACGGATGAAATGCTTGTTTCCGCTCCGAACATCAAAGAAGTTTTACCAAAATTTATGGAATTTGTCGGAACAGACCTTGTTATGGGGCATAACGTAAATTTCGATATCAATTTCATTTACGACAACTGGGAACGACACTTTCAAAAAGAATTCACTAATGACTTTGTAGACACAATGAAAATGTCAAGAAAATATTGCAAACTGCCTTCGCACAAACTTGATGCCCTTGCAGCTCATTACAATGTCTCAGCAAAAGGTCACCACAGAGCCCTGACAGATTGCGAAATCACACTAAATGTTTACAAAAAAATAAAAAAAGAAGTTTGTGAACGAGAAAAAGAACTTTCAATTTAATATTTTTACTGTATTATAAAAAAAGATTAAACCAAGGAAGAGAGAATATGGAATTTATAAATTTAATAATAACACATCTTGTAGCATTTATAGAACACATTATAACAGCAATGGGAGCATTGGGGATAAGCCTTCTTATGGCGATTGAATCTTGCAACATTCCGCTGCCAAGCGAAGCAATCTTGCCGTTTGCAGGCTATATCGTAAGCAAAGGGGAAATGAACTTTCACATAGCGGCCATTGCCGGAGCATTCGGATGTGTACTGGGTTCAATACCGTCCTATTATCTTGGCTATTTTGGGGGGAGAAAATTTGTAGAAAAATACGGCAAATATTTTCTCATCTCACACAAAGACCTTGAAGAAGCCGATAAATGGGTAGAAAAATACGGAGATTGGGCATTTTTCTTTTGTAGAATGCTACCTGTTGTAAGAACCTTCATCTCGCTTCCTGCGGGAATACTAAAAGCCAGAAAGAGAATTTTCTTTACACTAACATTTTTAGGCTCTTTAGTTTGGAGCTACGTGTTGGTTTATGTCGGAGTAAAAATGGGACAAAACATGGAAGCCTTCAAACACATCTGGCACAAATTTGACATCACCATCGTCGCTATCTGTGCAATTCTCGGCATTTTGTACGTCTACAAACACGTAAAACATTTGAAAGAATCGTAATTTTACTTATTAACAAGAATATTCACATTTTTCTTTTTGGCATTATTAAACATAACGTTGAATCTGTGAATTTCGTCAGGTGTTTCAAACATTTTGATGATATTGCCTTTTGCATCAATAATACATTTCGTAGAGGTTTCGTTGAGTGAATCAGGGATAACCTTTACGTAAGTTGAGGCTGGTGTCGGAGCTACAAGCTCAATCGTACGACATTTTTGCTCATCACGAACACGTGTAAACGATTTATTTGAAGAAATTATCGGATTTTCAATGTGTAATCTCAAAGCATCTGAAATCTTTGAGATTTCATTACTTACAGAATATTTTACAGGCTTTTTTCCCAAGATTGCTTCACTCAAATTAGCTTTTATAACCTGTGATTTTTCTTTCAATAACACAATCAAACCTTCGGGCTTTTGGTCATCCAAGCCTGATTTTGTATTGATTTCCGGATAATACTCCAACCCTGAAACATTATTTTCTTTTATATATTTAGCAACCCTTCTGTCGTAATTATCCCTAAGCACGATAAACATATCGCCATCTTCTTTGATATCATAAAATATTTGACGACCTTGCGTAAATAATTGAGGAATTTCGTGTTGAGTTTTGAACTTGCCCCTCGGAATTCTAAAACTACCGCTAAAATTTAAGTTTGACTGATTATTTGTAATTTGCATTTATACTTCCTATTCGTATTATTAAAACAGTTATAGAGTTAAAATCCCGTAAATAAAAACTTTTGCCTATATTTGTAGAATTATTAAGTAAACTCATTGTCCAAAATTTAATTAACACATGTAATATAAAGGGTGCAAAAATAAAAAATGGCTCCGTAGAGCCAATAAATTTAAATGGGGCGGATGGTGGGATTCGAACCCACGCATATCGGAACCACAATCCGAGGTCTTAACCACTTGACGACATCCGCCATCTCTATCCGTTTCCGAACAATATAATCATACCATGAAAAGATTTTTTGTCCAGCAGTTTTCTAAATATATACACCCTAATATCTGTCAACTTCTATTATATTGTTTCGGGTACAAAAAACAAAAGCCCCATTACGGGGCTTTTTGTTTAAATCTTAACTAATTCTTTGAAACATATAACCAATACCACGAGCGGTAAGAATTAATTCAGGATTAGCTGGGTCTGTTTCCAGTTTTGAACGCAATCTCGAAATATGTACGTCTACAACTCTTGTATCTATACGATGATCAGGCGGATATGCCCAAACATGTTGCAAAATTTCGTTTCTTGAAAATGCTTGTCCCGAGTTGTTTACCAATAGTTCCAACAAGCTGAATTCCATGCCGGTCAAGCGAATTCTTTCGTTCTTTCTGAACACCTGACGACGAGCAGTATCAATTTTGATATTTCCGGTTGTAATAACATTTTTAGTAACCTTACCTGTCGGAGTAACAGTTTCTCTGTTGTTTGTTCTTCTGAGAACAGCCTTAACACGCGCTTCTAATTCTTTCGGTGAAAACGGTTTGATTACATAATCGTCAGCCCCGAGTTCCAAACCTGTAATTCTTTCAGAAACATCACCAAGAGCTGTTAATATTATGATCGGAACATCAGAAGTTCTTCTAATTTCTCTTGTAACCCCATAACCATCCATTTTTGGCATCATTACATCCAAAACAACCAAATCAGGATTATACTTATTAAATGCGTTAACAGCTTCTTCACCGTCAGCAGCAGTCACAACATCGTAACCTGCCATTTTTAAACGAGTTTCCAAAATTCTTCTAATACTCGCTTCGTCATCAGCTAACAAAATTCTTTGACGATCTTCCGCTTCATTAGGCATTTCCAAATTTTCTGTCATAGTCTTTTCCTTACATTCAATAATAATCTAACACCTTATTACCAAAATTAATATTACAAAATATTGATTTCTGTTAATATTTATAACGTTATATTAACCTAATTTTACAAAAATTGCAAGCACTTTTTTAAAATTAGTCAGGAAATTATTTTGTCTGTAATTTTTGAGCGACTATTTGTTTGAATTTTTCCAAGTCCTCTGCGGTGTCAATGCCTACAGGAACGAAGTCTACAACGGAGGTCTTGATTTTCATACCGTTTTCAATAGCTCTCAACTGCTCAAGACTTTCTGTTTTTTCAAGCGGAGTTTGTGGCAAAGACGTCATTTTCATCAAGGCATCACGTTTGTAGCCGTATATTCCTAAGTGACCATAAAAGGTTGCTACATTTTTATTGCGTTCATAAGGGATTTTTGAACGAGAGAAATAAAGTGCGTAACCGTTATTATCCACTACACATTTTACCAAATTCGGATTATTAATTTCTTCCTCGTCGGTCAAAACCCTAATTAGCGTAGAAATATCAGCCTTGTCATCCTCTTGAACATTTCTTGCAACAGCATCAATACTTTCAGGTTTAATCAATGGTTCATCCCCTTGAAGGTTCACAATATAAGCGATTTCAGGGTGACGTTCCGCAACTTCACGAATTCTGTCAGAACCGCATTTGTGGTTAACAGAAGTCATTTCGACTTCACCGCCAAAGGCTTTTACTGCATTAAAAATTCTCTCATCATCAGTTGCAACAATAATCATATCCGACAATTTCGCCTGCTGAGCTTTTTCATAAACCCATTGAATTACCGGCTTTTCGCAAACTTTTAACAATGGCTTGCCCTCCAACCTGCTTGAACCATATCTTGCCGGAATAATTATCGCTGTTTTATTCATATTTTTCCTCACTTCCTAACAACAAAAGAAACCCATTGGTTTTGATGAAGTTCTTCTACAATTTTAAGTCCATAATGATTTATTGCATTCAATACAACGGGCTTTTTCTCCTCAAGAATACCCGAAAGTGACAAATAAGCGTCATCTTTCAACAAGTTTTTTAAATCACCCATAATTTCAGCGAGCACATTATGTAAAATATTCGCCATTACAAAATCGAACTTTCGATTAATCTTGTCAGCCGTATTAAGCTCAAAGTCAACACCTAACGAAGTTGTTGGGGCTGAACTGTCTGTACCCTCCCCTTGAGGGATGGTGAAAATCTTCTCTAAATTCTTCACGGCATTTTCTTTGGCGACATCGATAACCGTATCATCTATATCGCAACCGTAAACATAATCCGCACCGAATTTTTTAGCACATACAGCCAAAATCCCCGAGCCTGTACCGATATCTGCGACTTCAGCATGTTGTGGCATATATTTTTCAATAGCCTTCATACAAAGTTGAGTAGTTGCATGCGTTCCTGTACCAAACGCACACCCAGGTTCAAGCCTGATTATAACTTCATCTTCTCTGTGCGGAGAATATTCCAACCAATCAGGAACAACCGTAATTCTGTCAGTTACGTGCGTCACGTCCCACTTTTCTTTCCATTTGCGTGACCAATCTTCATTAGCCTTTTCGTCAAACGTAAACGCCCAACTGCCCAGCTCTTCTTCTGAAAGACCTCTTGATTTCAAAAGTTCTCGCTGTTCTGTCAAAAGAGTTTCAACCTGTAATTTCAAAGCATCGGGCTCTAACCCGTCACCCGTCAAAAACACCCTGAGCGTTCCTTCTGTTGTTGCAATCATTTCCAAATCTTTATAAGTTTCTTCGGCAAGAACCACCCCTTCGCAAGGCAAATTTTCAAAACAAATATCCGACAAAATATCCTCTATATCAGGATTTATCTTAATTTGTAACTCAAAATAGGATGAATTTTCACTCACTATCGAACTCCTTACTCGAGAAATGAGCCCATTTTGCGATATTTATCATATCGTTTATTTTTTAAATCTTTAACCGAAAGGTTTGAAAGTTCGTCAAGACTGTCAAGAATTGTCTTTTTCATCTCGCCACAAATAAAGTCATAATCTTTGTGAGCTCCGCCGACAGGTTCTTTAATTTCACCGTCAATAATTCCAAACTTCATCAAATCAGGAGCGGTAATTTTTAACGCATCCGCAGCATCCGCAGCCCGAGAAGAATCTCGCCACAAGATAGACGCACACCCTTCCGGAGAAATAACCGTATAATAAGCGTGTTCAAGCAAAAATACCTTATCTGCAACAGCAAGGCCCAAAGCACCTCCGGAACAGCCTTCACCGGTAATAATAGCAATAATAGGAACTTCTAATTTCGCCATATCTCTAAGGTTAACCGCAATCGCTCCGCCCTGTCCTGTTTCTTCAGCACTAATCCCCGGATATGCCCCAGGAGTGTCGATAATAGTTACAATAGGAATATGGAATTTGCTGGCATGCTTAAATAATCTTAAAGCTTTTCGGTAACCTTGAGGCTGCGGCATACCAAAATTGTATTCCAAGTTTTCTTTAGTAGATTTACCCTTCATTGTACCGATAATCATTACAGGTTTGCCGTCAATCTTAGCCAAACCACCAATTATCGCTCTATCGTCCATGCCGGTCCTATCCCCGTGAAGCTCCACAAAATCTGTGCAGATATGCTCTACATAATCCAAAAAATTTGGTCTTTCCGGATGTCTTGCAATCTGAATTTTTTGAGACGGTTTTAAACTTGAATAAAGTTCTTTTTTATAATCGTCTGCTTGTTGTTCGAAAGTTTCGATTTCCTTATTTAAATCCATGCCGGACTCCATGCTTATTTTTTTCAATTCTTCAATTTTTTCTTGTATTTCCATAATCGGTTTTTCAAAATCCAATACTGTTGTCATTTTGTACCCTTTGTATAATGTAATTTCTGCCTGTTAAACTCCGTGCATAGAGAAAATATTTGCCAGAGTTTTTCTTAAATCCTTACGTCTTGAAACGACATCGACCTGACCGTACTTCAAGAGATATTCCGCTGTTTGGAAATCCGCAGGAAGCTTCTGCCTGATAGTCTGTTCAATAACACGTCTGCCTGCAAAACCTACCCTTGCACCCTGTTCGGCAACAATAATATCACCGAGCATACCAAAACTTGCGGTAACTCCTCCGAATGTCGGCTCCGTAATAAGATTTACATAAAGCAAGCCTTCATCATCAAGTCTTGAACACGCACAAGAGGTTTTAGCCATTTGCATAAGGCTCAATGCACTTTCCTGCATTCTTGCCCCGCCAGACGAAGTAACTGCCAAAACAGGGAGTCTTTCTTCAATAGCCTTTTCAATAATTCTTGTAACTTTTTCACCTACAACACTACCCATAGAGCCGCCCATAAAATCAAAATCCATAATAGCTGTTGCGACCTTGTGACCTTCAATTTCGCCAATACCGGTAATAACAGCATCATTAAGGTTTGTTTTTTCTTGAGCTTTTGCAAGCCTGTTTTTGTATGATTCTGTATCTACAAACTCAAGCGGATCTGTCGGTTTGATATTATCAAACAACTCTTCAAAAGAATTTTCATCAAAAAGTTGTTTTACACGTTTTCTGGCATTTATCCTGAAATGGTAATCACAAAGCGGACAAACCATATCATTTTTCGCCAAATCTTCTTTTAACAACTGAGCGTCGCAGTGAACACACTTAACCCACAAATCAGGGTTTTGTTCAACTTCCGCACGAGCCTCAAGCTCACGTCTTTTAATCTGAGCTTCTTTACGTTTTTCAAACCAATCTTGAATTGTCATAATATATATCCCTAATAAAATATCATCTGATTACTAATTAATTATACACGGAAAAAAGTTGAGTGCAAATAGTTAAGTTGTATGACGGTAGACATAAAAAAAACCACTCATTTCTGAGTGGGTCGTTTTCTGCATCCTAATGGTCTCTTTTAGTGTTTATTATTTAGGAGTTTATATGTTTTTGGGGTTAATGAATCTATTTATATTTAGTGTTTCGACTACACTTAAATCTTATGACTCTATTATGCACTAAAACAAAATAAATGTCAACAGTATGTTTTAATAAAATTTTTTGTATTCCTCAAATGCCCATATAGTGTAGGTTTTACACTTTACAAAACTTAACATTTCCCCTAAAACCCTGATTTTCGTCAAAAAATGAGTAATAATATAGATAGAGATTAAGGGATTTTATTTGTTAACAAATGTAAAGCAATTACTACCCTAAAATGGCAATTTTTAGACAAGTATATACTTTATATATATACGAGAGTATAAAAGGATTAATCATGACACCAAATGATCCACTAAAAATTTCAAATGCTACGGGTTTACCAAAAGCCACGATGAACGAACCTATTGCCAGTTACTCGGCAGCGGCGGCGGAGCAAGGTACTCGTATTAACGAGCCTACCACCAACCCCATTACCCCAGGTCGAGTAAACCAGTCAAAAGAAAGCCAAAAAGAGCAGGGCATCCAATCTGGCTACAGCAGCGTAAACCAAATGGCGGCGATTGCTCGAGCCTTCGGAATGAACATCAAAGCAACTCTTGCTCCAGAAAACAATTTCTACGCCTACGGTACTGATTTCAGCACAGGCAACCACGTGTTGGGGAGTGTTACAAAAGATGTCACACAGGCCGACGGTTCCGTAACCACAGAATACATCCAACGTGGAGGTCGTTTAAATTTTGCATGTTAAAAAGCCCCGTTTAAAAAAAACGAGGCTTTTACTATATTTATAGAGAACTTATGCATTTACTAAAGATTTTGATTTTTCAATACATTCAATCAAAGTCTTAGAAACGGTTCTTTGTTCTTCTTCAGTAATTTCAGGGAACATCGGCAACGAAATTACCATTTCCGTATTCTTTTCAGAAACAGGCAAAGAGCCTTTTCCAACGCCCAAATATTCGTGAACCTTCTGCAAGTGAAGCGGAATTGGGTAATAAAGCATTGCACCGATACCGTTTTCTTGGAGCATTTTGTGAACAGCGTCACGGTTAGGAATTTTAACCGTATACTGGTGGTAAACACAATATGTGTCATCAAGTTCTTTCGGAGTTTGAACATCCGGACAATCGGCTAACAACTTATTATAGAAATAAGCATGTTCACGTCTTAATTCGTTCCATTTTTTCAAATGAGGAAGTTTAACTCTCAAAATAGCAGCCTGAATTTCATCCAATCTGCTGTTAACACCGATTTCATCGTGATGATATCTTACAGCACCGCCGTGGTTTCTCAAAGCAACAACTCGGTCACGCAATTTTTCGTCGTTTGTCATAATCAAACCGCCGTCGCCCATGCCTCCGAGGTTCTTAGTCGGATAGAAACTCAAGCAACCGAAATCACCGAAAGTACCGACCATTTTACCTTTGTACAAAGCACCGATAGCCTGACAGCAGTCTTCAATAACGTGAAGGTTATGTTTTTTAGCAACTGCCATAATCTTATCCATATCACAAGGTTGACCGTAAAGGTGAACCGGAATAATAGCTTTAGTCTTAGGTGTGATAGCTGCCTCTAACTTAGAAGCGTCCAAATCAAACGTGTCAGGGTCAATATCAACAAAAACCGGTTTAGCACCGACAATACCGATAGCTTCAGTTGTTGCAACAAAAGTAAATGCAACGGTAATAACTTCGTCGCCCGCACCGATATTCAAAGCTCTCAAAGCCAAGTGCAACGCATCAGTTCCTGAGTTAAGCCCTACAGTGTATTTACAGCCGATAAAATCAGCCAACTCTTGTTCCAAAGCTTTTGTGTTCGGCCCGAGAATATAAGAACCCGAACGCAAAACTTCACAAACAGCTTTTTCAACTTCTTCACCAATAGTAGCATACTGGCGTTTTGAATCTAAAATTGGAATCATTTTTCTCTCCTTTTCTCCTATATAATATATAGTTTATCACACTTTATAAGCATCTTTACAAGTTCTTTACATCAAGAACAACGGAACGCAGTTGTCTTTTTATTGAAAAAGACAATAAGCGCAACAAAAGTGTAAAACTCTTACGACTTTTAGCGTGATTTCCGCCCTTCCCTCTTTACAATCAAGTGTGCTTTTACTATAATTTTAGTATATTAAGAGATTATCAGAAGGTGAGAAATGAGCAAATATTTATTGGAAATCGGAACTGAAGAACTTCCTTACAAATTTATTCCAAGTGCTATTGAGCAGTTGAAGAACGGATTTGAAGGATTTTTGAAAAATAATAAAGTGGGCTATGAAAAAGTCGAGGTTTACGCTACTCCTAGAAGGCTTGCCGTTATTATCGACGGACTTGTCGAAAAGAGTGAAGACGAAACGAAAATCGTTAAAGGACCTATCGCAAAAATTGCTTACGATGAAAACGGAAATTTGACTAAAGCCGGAGAAGGTTTTGCTAAGAAAAACGGTGTCTCTACAGAGGATTTGTATGTGGAAGACAACTACCTGCATGCCAAAATCGTGGTTAAAGGTAAATCTATCGTTGAACTTTTGCAAGAAAACATCCCTGCGATTTTCTCAAAACTCCAAGGTTCTCACTTTATGAGATGGGGCTACAACGAACAAAAATTCTCGCGTCCGATTAAGTGGATTGTGTCACTTCTTGATGACAAAGAAGTCAAAATCAAATTAATCGACAAAGAATCTTCAAACACTTCACGTGGTCACAGATTTGACAGTGATTGCGTCGTAATCAACAACCCTGACGAATACGTTGAAAAAATGCGTTCGGTTCACGTTATTGTTGATCAAAACGAAAGAAAAAATTTAATCGTTGAAAGAGCAAAAGAAGAGGCTGCAAAACTTGGTGCAACACCTTATTACACCGAAGATTTGTTGGAGGAAGTTACCTTCATCACAGAATATCCTGTCCCTGCGACTTGCGAATTTTCAACCGAATACTTAAAACTTCCGGAAGAACTCGTCGTAACGGTTATGGCGGTTCACCAGAGATATTTTGCCCTCTACAAAGACGGCAAACTAATCAACAAATTTATTACAATGACAAACTACATCGGGGATGAATTTGAAAATATTAAAGCCGGAAATGTCCGTGTTATTAAAGCCAGACTCGATGATGCTGTGTTCTTCTTTAATGAAGATACCAAAAAACCATTAAAAGATTATGTCGAAGGTTTGAAAGGGGTAACATTCCAAAAAGGCATGGGCTCTGTCTATGACAAAACTCAAAGAATTATCTCGCTTTCTAAAGATATCGCTAAAGAATTGAATGTTCCGTCAAACGATATTGAAAGAACTGCACTTCTTTGCAAAGCCGACTTGGTAACACAGTTAGTATTTGAGTTTACCGAATTACAAGGCTATATCGGTTCTGACTACGCAAGGGTTTGCGGAGAAAATGACAAAGTCGTTGATGGTATTAAAGAACACTACTTCCCGCTCAATGCTGAAAGTGAAACTGCTAAAGGGATTGAAGGTCAGGTAGTCGGGATTGCTGATAAAGTTGATACGATTTGTGCAGTGTTTGCAGACGGAAGAAAGCCTACAGGCTCTTCTGACCCGCTTGGGGTTCGTCGTGCCGCTCTTGGTATCATCAGAACAATTTTGGATAACAATTTAAAAATCAACATTACTGATTTAATCAAAAAGGATATGCTGCTTTTGCCGATTACGCTTGAAACTTCTGCTGACAAAAACGCACTCCAAAAGATTGCAGACACTGTCAAAAAGAATGTTGCAAGACTTGTTCCGCAAAAATGTCCGCAAGAAATTAACGAATTCTTCGTTCAAAGATTAATTATTTTCTTGAACGATAAATATTCTAAAAATGTCCTTGAAGCATGTGCCGCAAACAAAAATCCGATGGAAGATTTGGCAGATTACATTGAAAGAGTTAAGGTCATCACAACTCTCGACAACCCTGCTCTCTTAGAAGCCGCTAACCGAGTTATTCGCATACTTAAAGAAAATTCAACTCAGCAAGTTAACAAAGATTTGTTTAAAGAAGCTTCTGAAGGCATGCTTTATCGTGAAATTCAAGCTATTGATGAAAATTCTAATTACGAAAAATACCTAAATCAGCTGATAGCAATAACTCCGGCTGTAGAAAAATTCTTTGAAGATGTGCTTGTCATGGACAAAGATGAAAAAGTTAAGGAAAACCGCCTTGCTTTGTTAACATTGTTGAAGAAAAAATATGAAAAACTTACAGATTTCAGCAAGCTATAATTGAGTTTCAGACATTTGTAAAGATTTCGAAACATTTAACTTAAAAAAGTAAATTATTTTTTTGAGGATACTTTAAAATAATACAAGAAGGTTACAAATTACGATAATCGAAAGTGTAGAGGTACTTATGTTAGACCGTTTTAAAAATTTGAAAATTGTAAAAAAACTAAACGAAACAGTTAGTCCGAAATTGCGTTGGTTGAAATTCTCAAAAAGCGGAATTGATAAGTCATCGCCGGAATACATTAAAATGATTAGCGGAGTAGAAGACCTTCAAACAAATTCTGACGAACGCAGGCTGGAAGCAATGGTCAGAGAACAATTAAAGGAAGAATTCCCAAATATTGAGAATATGAAATCCTACGAACTTCTTGTTGATGCAGTCATGCACAACTTAAAGAAAAAACAGCTTCAAGCCACAGAAGACCTTGATATAGAATAGGTTTTCACCTTTAGAAAACACCTACATTACAGAGGCGGTCAATATGACCGCTTTTTTAGTGCAAATGCTCAGACAAAACAGCTAAATTTGAGCCGTACATACGGAGCAAAAATAAGCCTTAATTCTCTTTGTTTTGGAAATATTTTTGACGTTCTTTATCAATAAACTTGCCGAGTTCTTGCATTAATTTACCTGAAACTAAACCGATAGCCATAGCTTTTGAGCCTGAAATCAATCGTGCGGTACACAAAAGAGAGGTTCCGACAGCACTCACAACTGGAATTCCTTGAGTGAGGGTTATTGAAACGACCTCATTTTTGTCTTTAGCTTTTGATGTTGCGTATGCGATAAATCCGCCTGAAGCAAGGATTGACAAGACATCGGTCGGAGCTGAGCCGATTTGAAAATCTCTAATTTTTTCAAAGTATTTTATGCATTCTTTATCAATAGATCTGTCGAGAGCGGAAACAGAATTGTTTAACTCTTTTGTAACTTTTGAAAGTTTTTCAGGCATAAGGTGTTTGTAAATCTCCAACATGTCCTGCATTTTACCTCTTGAGTTGTCTTGCAAAATCTCTTGAGCAATACTCAAATAGTATTTGGACTGCTGTTTCTTTTTGCCTTGAAGTTTAGAATTTGAGAGAGTTTTGGTTATATTTGAAAACTCCTCTGTAATTTCTTTTTCCGAAATATTTCCGCTTGAAACTTTCTTTCTCAAACCGTTAATCGGCAGAAATAAGTCAGAATTTTCATCAAGCAAAACATTTTCAGCCCTTTGCAAAAAGTTTTCTACCAACTCTTTTTTATATGTCGGCGTCATTGATATTGATTTTCTGACCTTGAACATTTCCAAAAACATTTGATCTTTAGACTTTTGGATAAACCTATCAGCAACAAAAGTGTTGTACAATCTGGAATTGCCCAAATGCTTGAGCTGTGCTCGGATTAATTTATCTAAATCAGTGGTTGCCACTTTCATTTTTGCTTCACGTTCGGCAAGAGTTGATTTTGAGGAATTTTTATCCATGACTTGCTGAATTGAAATTTTATTTTGGCGGATTTCCTCAATCCATTCGGCACCGGTCTTTTTGACACCGTTTATTTCAAAAACCTTGTTACCATTTGATTTAAGGAATTGTTCTTCTATTTTGTTCAAGTTATTGAAAGATTTTACAAATTTTTGTTGAGTGTTCATCCAAGAGTTTCTAACCGTCGCACGGCTCACTTTTTTGAAAAGGTTTGTTATTCCACTGTGGATTTTTTTCGTAAATTTCGTTTTCTCCATTCCATACTTAAACAAAGAATCCTTCATGGATGTAAAGTTGTTCACACTTTCACTTTTCAACAGCAAAGAATGAACTTTTCGCAAAGCGTAAGTATAAAATTTGTTGAGTTGCGTTGCGGATTTGCTATTTTTGCCGTGCTCGATTTGTTCTTCCAAAAATCGTTTCAATTTGTCGAGGTTTTTGGTCAAATATTTTGGAGATTTCATCAATCCCAAAAGCCCGAAACCGATTGCCAGTCCCATTACGCCCAGCGAAATTGCAACAGTGTGCCCACCTTTATGCTCATTTTCTTCATTAAACGGAGTTTGAGTATTCAGCACAAAATTCGGATTTTTTTTATAACCCGAAAAATCATTATATGGACTGTTTTGAATACCTATCGGTTGATTAATCATAATTACCTACATATTAATAAACGTATGAAACAAAAAAATCTTGCCTTTTAGACAAGATTTTTATAATATTTGTTTACGATTGTAACGCTTTGAGAATTTCGTTCGCTGCTTCTTTTGAAGAGATTTTATCTGAAAGAAGATGCTTGACTTGTTTCAGCTTCTTAATATTATTTTCTCGGTAATCTCTATCATAGAGAATTTTTTCAATACTGTATGTAATATTGTCCACCGTCACCTGATTTTCAATAATTTCCGGAACGATTTTTTCTCCGCTTACTATATTTGGCAAAGATACCATTTTTATACATCTCACCAAAAGATAAATCAGGTAGAAAAGGTACGGTCCTCGATAAGCAATTATCATAGGTGTAGAATAGAGTGCAGCCTCAAGAGCCACAGTTCCTGATGCCAAAATCAACGCGTCTGAAACACTTAACAAGGCTTGATTTTCACCTTTTATCACCTTAAAATCCGTATCTTTTAAATACTTGTTATAAAGTTCATCAGATAAATTTGGGGCATGCGAAATACAAATCTGCAAATCCGGATGTTTTTTTTGTAGATTTTTTGCGGTTTTCAAAAACACATTCATCAAATATCTCAACTCAAACGCTCTCGACCCCGGAAAAACTGACACTAATTTCTTATTTGGGTCTAATCCATGCTTTAAGAAAAATTCATCTCTATTGGCAGGCTGCGGGAGCTGTGACACCAGCGGATGCCCGCAATAATGAACGTTTATCCCGTATTGCTTGTACATTTCTACCTCAAACGGAAAAATGCAAAGGACTTCATCTATATATTTTTTGATGGTTTTAATTCGCCATTTGCGACTTGCCCAAACCTGTGGCGGGATATAATAAAAGACTTTTATTCCGGCTTTTTTCAAAAATTTTGCGACACTCAAATTAAAAGCACCGTAATCAATCAAAAGCACCAAATCAGGCTTGAAATCTTTCGTCAGGTAGTCAACAATCTTCTTCCCCAAAAAATAATGGTTAAAAATAATTTGCGGAGAAAGTCCGACTGCACCCATTTTATTTTGGTTTTCCAAGAGTTTAACCCCTGCGGCTTTCAGATTTTTACCACCAACTCCCTCAATAATTATTGAAGGGTCAGAATTTTTCAAAGCCTCAGCGACTTTTGCAGCGTGGATGTCACCCGAATATTCACCTGTTACGATAAAGACCTTCTTCATAAGCTGACTGCCATCAATACCATTTTGTGCCTGTCTGCATATTCTATAACTTTTTCCTGATCAACGATAATCGTCTCGTTAGCCTCGACTGCAAGGAGGTTTGCCTTGTGTTTTCTCATCGTGCGAAGAGTTCTCAAACCAACGGTCGGTATATCAAAACGCTTGTCCTGCTTAGGTTTTGCGACTTTAATAACAGACGCACCACGTTTTGCAAGCTTACTGCCACGGATAATACATTTATCAGTACCTTCAATCGCCTCAACAGCCATTGCCATTTTGTCTTTTATAACAACAGACTGACCGACGTCGACCTTGCCCATCTCTTTTGCAAGCCAAAAACCGTATTTTACATCTTCCATTTGGGCTTCTGTCGGTTTATGTTTGCCAAGAACTCCAGCCGGAATCATCAAATTTTTAATAAAAATGGTTTGATCCAGAACTGTTATTCCTGCTTTTTCAAATTCTTGAACAATCAAAAGCATAACTTCATCGTCATTCAATCTCTTAACGGTTTTCAAAAGTTCAATAGCTCTCGAGTCAAATTTATAAAGTTTTAAAAGAACACTCTTATTGACTTTCCCCAAAAATGTTGCCTGTTTAATTTCTTCATCCTTCAAGATTTTTTCAATCTTGTTGATTTCTCCCGGGTGACAAGAGTAAACTTTTGAACAATATTTTTTCAATTTTGAAAGATTATCTTTCGAAAAAGATATACAAACTACTTCAAAACCGTTTTCTTTAGCATATTGTGCCATTTTGACAGGTAACGTTCCGTCACCCGCAATCAATCCTTGTTTATGTTCTAACATTAATGACATTTTATTTTCCTTTTTCTATTCCTAACCCTTCAGGGCAATTATTTCTCTAACCTGTTTTTCATTAAGAAGGTTTGCACCTCCTAAAATTTTTGTATTCAAAACAACCTGTGCATAAGCTTCTGCCAATTCCAACTTCAAATATGCATCTCTCATTGTCTTATCCCCGACAATAAAACCGTGGTTTGCCATTAGCACTGCATTATATTTATCAAAATACTGGGATGTTTTTTCTGCCAAATCATCACTTGACGGCAAGCCATACTCGGCAAGCGGAATTTCGCCGAAATAATAGACATTTTCTGCCATAATCGGGTCTGTGAGAGCAATCCCCGATGACGCAAACGAACTCAAATTCGGTGCGTGGACATGGATAATATAATTTACGTCACTTCTTTTTTTGTAAAAAGCCAAGTGAACTTTATACTCGCTGGAGGGTTTCGGATGTCCGCCGACAACTTTTCCGTTCATATCAATAATTGAAAATTCGTCCTCACTCAAATACCCGTTTGCAGAGCCCGAAGATGTTATGATAACGTTTTCTCCAAATCTTGCAGACATGTTGCCGGACATTCCGGGGGTGAAATTTTTCACTCCGCAAAGTCTTCCGTATTCAATTATTTCATGTTTTAAATCTGCTTCCTGTATCATAACTGTTCCCTATTCGGATCTTCTATATCTATAACTTCTGCGTACTGTCTGACGAGTTTTGTCGGAGCTTGTGCAGTTTCAAAAGACACCGGTTCAACCTCTTCTTGATTATTTTTGCCTAATTTTTCAGGGTTTTTAATTACAAGTTTATCGTAATTAACATGAGTTCCCTTCATATCAAGAGCGACATTCACCCCAAAATAAGTTGTTTGTCGCAAAAAATCATACCCCAAATTAACCTTAAAATCATCCGGCCCTAAAGCGAACATAAACGCATTCTCCTGCATTAATTTGCCGTTCGGAGCGTCATCTGAGAGGTTAATCGTTGTAGACCACGCAACCGCCAAATATTTATTAACCCTAAGAGCTTCTCTCAGGTTAACACTGGAACGACCGTATCTGTAAGAGTCAAATCTCGGCATCGGTGTTCCGTCTTGATATGCAGATTGATAATAACTTATATCTTGCATCCAGTATTTGTACTGGGTGTGTAATCTCGGTCCGATTCTTCCGATAAACTGAGTATCGCCGGTTCCGTAAACTGCCGCACCACCTTGCATAACGATATCAAACAAAACCTGTTTTAGATTTTCTTTATCGGTGTAATTATAGATATTTTGAGAAATTTCCGCCATGTATTTTAAACGAGTCGTTCCTGTTTGTGAAGATTCCATGTGCTTTTCATCAAAACGGTTTACGTCACTGTCTTTCATATAACCAGCACCGACACGGTGTCTAAAAGTCAAATCGTGTTTCGGACCACCAAAGTTTTTTATTTTTACACCGTCTTGATAGATGAATTCAGCCATATATTTAGCCATTCTTGTACCCATAAACCAATCATCCATATAGGAATTGATACCATACTGCATAAAGAATTTATCATCAAATTGTTGACGACCTCTTAAGACCGCAACATTTTCTGACGAACCGTACATAAATTCGGTTACGTTAGTAGCACTTCTGTATTTTAAAGCTCCACCTATCCCTATTTTATCTTTGTAATTCAAAAACGGTATGACCTTAACAGTTCCGCCGGTCGGTACCCCAAAAACAAATCCGGGGCCTAAGAACATACCAATTCTCGAACGAGAACCGAATTCCGGATAATTTGCTTCAAAATAATCTCTCTTTTTATTCGTATAAACTTTTAAATGATTTAAATCAAACAAATGACGATTGTTATAATTGATTTCCGCATCGCTAATTTGAATAATGTCGTGATCTTTTTTTGCATCGACAAAGATTTCATTCGCATTAATTGTCACTTTTGATTTATCTTTATTCAAAAGCGTCGACACATCGTCCTCATCCATCATCATTTGGTGCAAATCTGAACCAATAATTCTTGTCTTGAACTTCAACGGATACGACTTATCAGCAGAAAGGCTTCCTTTTTCCAATACTATTTCGTTATCTTTTGCGTTTACATTTTTTGCATGAATAATCAAATTCATTTTTTCGGCTTTCATATTCGTCAACAATGAAGTTTCATCGTTCATGTTTATCTGAATGAAATCGCCGAAAACAGAATCACCGTTTTTGATTACCTCAACATTGCCGTAAGCCTTGATAATATCAGAAGTCGTACCGTAGACAATTTTATCTGCTTTTAAGGTAACATCCTGCGGCGGAAAATAAAGAACGGGATGACCTGTTGCCTCAACTTCTTCCCTGTCGTCAAAATATTTCAAAACATCACAATCAAGTTGCACATCTTTTGTCGTATTTGCTTTTTTTACGGTGCCGCTAAGCTCAAGAGTTCCGTCAGCTTTTTCTACCTGTCCGTCTTTTGCTTGCTCGTCAGTTTTTTGAACCTCTGCAACAGGCACTTCCTGCGGTTTATCTTTCTTTTTTCTAAAGAACGATTTTTTCTCTTTTTTTACTTTTGTTGAAGAGTCGTCATCTTTGACATTAAGAAGGTGACGCAAAGTCATTTTATCAATGTCATCTTTGTCCAATTCTCCGTCGTAGTCGTCAGAATTTATTTTCTCTGCGGCTTTTCTTTCTTCTTCCAAAATCTGTTGAGCCTCTTCATAAGCCTTTGCTCTGTAGTAGTTTTGGATTTTAATTCTTACTTTTTTGAAAAGCGGGGTGACATTAGGTCTTGGATTAATTCTACCAACACGAGTTTCAGGTTCTTCTTTTATTGAATAATCAATTTCCGTCAACGGAGTAACCGGAGCTGAAAACAAATTGTCTTGCATAGTTTGCAGTTCATTAATGACTTTTTGGTCCTGTTCGGTTGCCGCAAAAGCCTGTGATGAGAATATTAATGATATTATTGCAATTACTATGTATTTTTTCAAAGTAGTTTCCTTTACTAAATGTAGTTAAGCGGGTTGTTAGGTTTTCCGTTAATTCTTACCTCAAAGTGGCAATGAGGTCCGGTACTGTAACCGGTTGTACCTTCAAGCCCGATAACTTGTCCTTTTGTTACGGATTGTCCTTTAGAAACCTTTGTCACAGACATGTGTGCATACAGGGTTGTCGTAGGTTGCCCGTTTACAGAACCGTGGTCAAGAATTACGACCTTGCCGTAACCGCCATACCAGCCCGCATAAATTACTCGACCTGCGTTAGAGGCATGGATCGCACCCATGTTAGGTCCACCGATATCAACCCCCGAGTGGAAGGTTCTGCTCTTGAATATCGGGTGAACTCTCCAGCCGAAAGGCGAGGTGATTCTTCCGCCGATAGGCTTTATAAATCCGCCGGAAGCGATTTTGACCGAGGAGTGACTGTAACCTCGACTAATCATGCTTTGCAAGTTTGCAGATTGTCGTTCAAGTTCTCTCTCAGAACGTTCATAAGCTGCTCTGTCGGTTTTCAACTTGTTAATCATTGATTGGTTTGCCTGAATATCCCGCTGAATGCTTGCCTGCTGATAATTCATATCCGCAATAGTTCTTTGAAGAGATTGTTTTTGAATTTCAATATCAGACTTCATTTTTGCAAGCTTAATCGACTTCAATTTCAGGGTCGCAAGTCTTTTATAATCATTTTTTATTACAATTCTTTCAAAATAAACGATATCAAGGAAAGCGTTCAAATCCTTTGCTGTGAGCAAAAGTTCAAACATGCCCGTTCTTTGGTTCTTGTAAACCTGACGAATACGGTTTTTTAACGCAGCATCGGTTGCGTTAAAATCTCGGACAGCCTGTGCATACTCGCTTTCCATATTCCTCAACCTTGCATCCATAGTTGTGTATTGCTTTTTGGTAGCTTGAAGGCTTGAGGAAGTCGTTTCAAGTTTACGTTGATTGCGAACAAGCTTACTTTTTTCATGCCTTTCTTTCATTTTCAGGGTTTTAATCTTCTCCTGAGTATGCCTCATTTTTTGGTTAATCATTCTCAAACTGTTGCAGTATGCAGCGTTTGACAATCCTAAAAAGAGAATAAATGTCAAAAGAAAACTTGTTACTATTTTTTTTGCCAGACTTCTTATTTTCACGAAAAATCTACCTATTTAAGTACAAGAGGAAGCATCATTAAGCCTACTGTCCAAGCAATAAAGGTTACACCTATAATTGCAATGATAATACGTTGGTGTTTTCTAAAAAATTCCATAACTTTCCCCTATGTTTACTACTTACTATCATACTATTAAAAAAACGAAAGTGCAATTATTTAAAGTTTTATTTGCAAAATGCCGTAAAATAATATATGATAAAAACTATGAACAATGTGTTTTTGGACAGTATAACAGACAGAAAAGACCTCTTAAAAATTGAAGCTTTGAATATTAACAAATTTCTTCTTGAAAACAATTTGAAACAAATTGAAGATATTCAAAAGTTTTTAATGTCAAACACCCCTCTTTTGCTTGTAAACGGCTTTCTCGGAACAGGCAAGTCAACTGTCGTAAACTTTGCGACGACACTACTTAAAGAGGATGTGATCGTTCTTAAATACAACTGTTTTGAAACGACAATTCTTGATGATATTTTGTTGTCGTTTTTTGAGGAATTTAAAAACCTCACAGCAAGCGGAAAGCTTTTGCCACTAAAAACAAAAGCCGACAACTTTGTCGAAAAAATTGAGGAATACTGCTCCGTTCTCGACAAACCGATTTTAATCATAATAAATTCGTTTGAAGAAGTTCTAAAGGACAACCGACAGGAAATCCTTGATTTTATTTTTCACATATCAAAAAACAAAAGCACAATAAAAACGATTTTTATATCAAGAGTATTTGACTACACCTCTTTTGAAGGGAATATCGAATACGCAAGAACAACCGTTCTGGCTCTTGAAAAATCTATTTTTGAAAAAATGCTCAGGGCAAACGGGGTTAAACTCATAGGTCCAGTGTCCGACGAACTTTACAAATATTCAAGGGGTTATTTTTTCTATACCTTGCTTTCCTTGAAAGTTATAAAAGCACACAATCTCGGACTTATCGACTTTTTGAAGGGTTATACGAAGAGTTTTCTTTCCTACAACGATTTTATTTTGAGAGAAGCTCTCTCTTTTATTGACCCGGTAAGCGGACACTTGTTCAGGTTTTTGACAATCATGCGACATCCTGTCAGCATAAAGTTACTAAAGACTCTGAATTTATACAACGAAGAACGAATAAATTTCTTTATCGAAAACTTAATTCTGTCAAAAGAAAAAGAAATGATTTATTTGCAGGATTATTACAAAGAAATTTCTGCAAACTCAATTCCGCAGTCTGTTGCAATAAAACTTCACAAATCTTGTGTAGACCTGTATAACACTCAACTTCCGCTAAAACCGTTTGAAAGAGACTTGTTGATTTCTCGTCAAACAATGAGATCGGAAATCGAATATCACAGCATGTTTATTCCAAAACCTGCACCGATAATAAAACCGCTCGCTTCAACAACATTAGAGGCGGTCGAATATTCTGCCGAAGGGGTAGACGAGGCTGAAATCGCCGAAGACGAGAAAAAAGAAGAAACGAAGGACGAAAAGATTAAGCACATTTCCTTCATTTTTGACAGCGAAGAGGACGAAAAAAAGATTATGTCGGACATCGCAAATTCCATAAACAAATTTCTCGACTATTCCGACAAAACCCTCAACGAGCAGGAAACTAAACTTTCACTGAGAGAAATGCTCAATGCAGCTCGAGAAGCTGAGGCAAAATATAATTACAAAAAATCCATCGCCTTCTACCAACGTACACTTCTTTTGAAAAATGACGACGATTTTACGACATTTTTACCACACATTTATACACGCCTTGCAAAGAACTATTCAGCAGTAAAAGATTGGTTCAACGCACTCCGATACTACGATTTGGCACTTGAATTTTACACAACGGCAGGCGATCTTCAAAAATCTGCAATGATGAAATTACATATTGCAAACATTTTCTACATAACATTTAAGCATGACAAGGCAAAGGTGTTACTTTCGGATATTTTAAAAAACCAAGGCTTAAACAACGAAATTCTTATCCGTGCGAACCTACTTATGGCAAATCTCTGCCGAGAGAATTCGCTTGAAGTGTATTCACACTGCAAAAAAGCTCTTGAACTAGTCGACGTGAATACCGACAAGACCTTGCTTGCAGACTTGTATTTTAAACATGCCGTAGCTTGTGATGAATTGAACGAAACCGAAACATCCGTCCAATATTATAAAAAATGCATTGACATCAACAAAAACAACCCGCATTTGGCTGCAGCTTATGCCAATTTGGCAGATATTTTTGATGAGGCGGATTATTCGACACTTGCCTCAAAATATTACTTGAAAAGTCTTGAAGTTGATACCGAAAACAAGAACCTGAGTGGAATGTACACCTCTACAATGAAGCTTGCGGCATTGAACTGTCGAAAAGCACCTGAAGAAGCAAAAGATTTTTACCAAAAGGCAATTTCTTACGCAAACGCTTTGAAAGAACCGTTTTATCAACTTTCCTCAATGATAGAATACGGTGATTTTTGCGTCCTGAGAAAAGATTTTAAAGCAGGGCTAAAGAATTATAAATCCGCACTTTCACTTGCAAAAACCGACACTTCGACAGATAATGTTACAAGAATCGAGAAACGTATCAACGATATAAAAGTCCGATTAGGCAATGAGTTTGACAAAATAGAACAAGAGATTATAAATGAAAAATAAAGAATTTTTTACCGATTACATAAAAGTTTTCTTGGAGGAAAACTCCAAGCTAAACTTAATATCCAAAAACGAAGAAAAATTTTTGTGGGAAAAGCATATTTACGACAGCCTTGCTATTGAATTTTTCTTTGAAAAATATGGTAGAGATTTCAAAACACTGCTGGATTTTGGCACGGGCGGAGGTTTTCCGTCAGTTCCGATTGCTCTTGCGTATCCTGAAATAAAAGTCACAGCCCTCGACAGTATCAGAAAAAAGATTGTCGCTGTCGAAGATATGAAACAAAGGTTGAAGATTTCAAACCTTGAAACAATTTGCGACAGGGTTGAAAATTTGCATACAGAATTTGACCTTGTGACCTCACGTGCGGTTGCCGCTCTTGACAAAATCGTAGATTATGCAATTCCGCACCTCAAACGTGGCGGGTACTTTATAACTTACAAATCCCGCAAAACCGAAGAAGAAATAAAAACAGCAAAAAAAGTTCTGAACAAATATAAGGCTGAAATTGTTGATATTCTTGAATATGCACTCCCTCTTGAAGAAAATTATACAAGAAACTTAATAATAATTAGACAGAAATAGCAAATTTTTGCCTTCACGTGTATTAGAAAAAGTATGATAAGTGTAGACACTATAATGGACAGATTGCTTTTTAAAAGCCAAATTTCCGCAAGCCCCAAAAAACTTGCAAATTTGGCAGAACCTGTATTTAATCAGGTTCATGACAGCCAAATTATTATGCATTCGGAACTCCCTGTAAGATATGCAGACGGAATTGGATATCTTAAAACATCAAACACTACGCCAGTGCCGATGTTTAGCAAGAACACTCTTTTTACGAATTTTGAGAGCGAAGACGGACATAATATCGGTTATTATACTTATGATGTTGACTTTTCGAAGAAAGAAATAAACCACGGATATATTGAAACGCTTTCAAATCAAAGACATAAAGGTATTGGTGAAATATTGCGATTATCAAGCATTATGGAGCTCAAAGAAAACGATCTTAATGCAATCAAAATTGAAGCACTTTCGCCGGCGATTCCATTTCACCTTCACTACAACTTTCAACCTGATGTAAAAGACAAAGACACAGCTTATAAACTTTTGTGTGACATTGCAAGCAACAATGATGTTGCAGAAAAATACAGAAAAGAAGCAAACGCACTGAGAAGAGCGTTACCTGAAGAAGAGGAACCTGATTCTGCACTAGAGGCATTAAAAGCAGATTTTTCACAAGGCAAAAGGAAACATATTAACCTTTCAAAATCTTTGGCAAAAAAATTCAATGAGTTCATCACCCGTTTTGTAAACGCACATCAAAACAACTGGGATGAAGCAAAATTTGATTTTGACCGACTCCCGATGGTTCTGACAAAAGAAAAAATAGCCAAATGTTCTGATTTCTTCAACAAACTTTTCCAAAAACACGGGATTGACTACGAGGTGTAAAATAAAAAGTTCAAGTATTAAGCTAATCACCTAGTACCTTGTTTTTGCAGCCCTGTCCATTTCTCGTTTTTGGTCTTTTTTTGTAATATCTTCACGTTTGTCATGAAGCTTTTTACCTTTTGCAAGCCCAATTTGGACTTTTGCAAACCCTTTTAAGATATAAACTTCCAACGGGACTATTGTATAACCGTCTTTTTTCACCTTACCTTGCATTTTCAGAATTTCTTTTTTGGTCAAAAGCAGTTTGCGAACTCTGTCAGCTTTATGATTAAATCTATTGCCCTGTTCATACGGTGAAATATGACAGTTATAAAGAAAGACTTCGTTATCTTCAATCTTACAAAAACTATCTTTCAAATTTATTGCACTTTTTCTGACGGATTTAATTTCTGTTCCCGTCAAAACAATACCGGCTTCATATTTGTCAAAAATCAAGAAGTCGTGAAAAGCTTTTCTGTTTGTTGAAATAACCCTTTTTTCCATAGTCTGATTATATCACAAAATCCAAATTCTTATCCATAAAGTTTTTTATTTTCGGCTCTTGCCAAACTTAACTCATACTTTAAAATCTTTTTAATTAACTTTAACCTATCTTTCAGATGAAAATATTCAACATCATCAAATCGTTTTGTTTTTAATTTCAAATTTTTAAAAGTTTTCCTCAATTTTGAATAAAGCTTTTCGTTAGTAAACGCATTAATCTCTGTACTTAACTCATTTTTACAAAATTGCAAAAAATCTATTTTTTCTTCCGTCGACAAACCCTTTGTAATACCCTCAATCTTTGCTTTCATTTCCCCAATTTTAATTTTTTCACTTACATAAATGGTATTATCATAAAAGGCTTGTAAATCCGGTGATATATAATTTTGACGACGTATAGATTTCGGATGAACCAAACTATCGAACACATGACGAACCTCGTGAAACAAAACATTAGCATTTTCAACTTTTAAATTTTTACCGCATTCATCTGTCGGTAAATACACCTGATATCCACAAATTTTCTTGTTTTTTCCCCTTATCATCGTTGACATAAACCCGTCATAATCACTTTCATTTTTTCCCATACTTAAAAAAGAAATGCCAACTTTTTCTGGAACAGTTTTTATAAAAACATCTTTTAAAGAGCTTAAAGAAATTCGATCCCCACTAATTTTTTTTACGAAATTTCTATAAAAGACTTTTGACAAGTTTTCAGCTTGGGTATCTCGTTTTTGCACAGACCCCTTAATTATTGAATACTTTAATTTTGCCATTTTAGAAACATCATACATAATTAAATTAAAAAGCCTGAATAAAAATTTTGCTACTTATATAAAAAACATTTTACAAAATGGGTATCGGAAAGCTTCACATAAGGAGGAACGTCCACACTACACCGTTCAAAACATTTCCGGCATCTTGTATGAAATTTACAACCGACAGGCAAATTTGATGGAGAAGGTAATTCCCCACTTAGCACAATTCTATCCTTTTCATCCTCGACAAGTTGTGGAACTGCACTCAATAAGGCTTGAGTGTACGGATGTTTCGGAGCGGTAAAAATCTCATCACATCTTCCTACTTCGACGATTTCACCCAAATACATAACCGCAACCCTATCCGCAAGATATTTAATAACACTCATATCGTGCGTTATCAAAATCAGCGTCAGATTAAAATTATCCTTCAATTCCTTCAACAAATTTATAATTTGAGCCTGAATACTTACATCTAACGCACTCACAGGCTCATCTGCAACTATAAACTTCGGACTTAATACCAATGCCCTTGCTATCGCAATTCTTTGCCTCTGCCCTCCCGAAAATTCATGCGGATAAAGTTTCAAGACTTCATTCGACAACCCGACCTGCTCGAGTTTTTCATCAATAATCTTGTCTATTTCTTTATTAGAAAATTTTGTGTTAATTTGCAATGGTTCTTTTAAAATTTCAGAAACTTTCATTTTAGGATTAAGACTTGCATAAGGGTTTTGAAAAATCATTTGAGCATTTTGACGATACTTCTTCAACTCCGCAGAATTGAACTTTAAAATATTTTTGCCCTCAAAATCTATCTCTCCTGATTTTGAATTTTCCAATCTCAAAATCGCCCTTGCAAGAGTAGACTTGCCACAACCGGATTCTCCAGCAATCGCGAGAATTTCACCTTTTTTAACATCAAGTGATACTCCGTTTACGGCATGAATAATCTGTTTTCCGCCAAACGCATTTTTATCGGAAACGTATTCCACAAACAGATTTTTGATTTCCAAAAGATTGTCCATAAAGAAATTTTAGCCTAAGTTTATTTGAAATGCAATTATATAAAGAGGCTACTTTTTCTTACGCTTTTGTGTTTGGTGTTTTTCCTCGCTCTCGTCACAGTTGAGAACCTTATTCAAGTGGTTAATCAATTCCTCTGAATGGTAACGCATTGCATGCTCCGAACGGTGGTGGATATCAACTATATGATAATGCATTGCCATTTCAACCTGAATAAGTGCAATATTATAATTATACAAAGCATCAACATAGGCCGTCATTGAAGAAACGTAGTCTTTTCTGGCATTCTGCATAGCAAGATAATTAACCGAACCCGCCCTATAATTTTCATCAATCAAATTCAAGGTGTCGATCGCCTGCTTGACTTCCAACTGTGCTAACGGAATTTGTCGCTCTGCCTTTTCAACATTATTAAAAGCTCGCTTTACCTCAAAATACAAATCTTTTTTAAATAAATCAATCTCGTTATCTGCAAGATTTACTTGAGCTTCCGCCCCTTTAACACTATGTTTCAGCTCCATGAGGTTTACGGATGAAGTCAAATTGACCCCGACCTTAAAACTGTTGTCCGTTGTTTGATTGGTATTGTACAAGCCATAACCCGCATTTGCCGTCAAATCAGGGAAATACGTTCTTTTTATGTACAACAAAGATTGTTCCATAGCATTCTTTGTAGAAATTAGAACACTTAAATCCGGACTGTTGTCATACGCAATTTGCACCGCCTTTTCCATAGGAAAGCTAAACTCTTGCGGCTTAAAATCAAACAACGAAAGTGTTTTTGCCCCATAAGTATAATCGTCTTTAAAATCAAAAGTTTCAGTGTTTTTTATCGTATAATCAGGTTGTGCATCTAAATACATTGAATTATTCAAGTCAATTTTGGCATTTTTGTAATCATTTTCCGCATCAATCAACTGAATATTTGCCTCTTTTAAATGAATTTCTGCCGTCGCCAAGTCGGGCTTACGTTTACTTTTAGAAATTTTTACAAAATTTTCGCAAATTTCTACATTATTTTTTGCAACAGTGACAAGAGCCTTTGCTCGCAAGAGATTGTAATATTTTTGTTTAACATCAAAAAGAGTTGAACAAAGACTGTCCATAAACTCAAATTCCGCACCGATTTTGTAAAACTCCTCCATTTTTATATAAGCGGTTGTCTTGCCAAAATTCCAAATCAATTTATTAACGGTCACGGCAACCGTCGGCAATTCTCGATAATGACTATTGTAGTAAATATTGTCAGAATTGTTTTCATTATAAAACCCAGCCCCCGCTCCAATTACTGGAAAATATTGAGCTTTGGCTATACCTAAATTACTTTTTGCAATATCAAGGTTATATTTTTGCCTTCTGATTTTCGGGCTATTCTTAAACGCCGCCCCAATACAATCAATAATCGAAATATCACTGCCGTTTGTAATTGTTATAGGCTTGAACAAGTCATCTTCATCAACCTCTTGTATCGCAAAACCCGCCGCACCGACATTAAAAGCCAGTGCAACAATCAAAAAGACAAGATTTATTTTCTTCCTAAAGCCCATATCTTAATTCAAGAACTTCCATAGAGATAATTTCACCGAACACATCGTACCACGGAGAAAGCAAATTATCAATCACAAAAGAACCTGCCAGTTTGACGGATTTTGATAACAAATGTTATAATAAATAATCACCGCTCAAATTAAACTACATCTGCGAAATAGAAAGGAGAATTATTTAACAAAAGTAATCATATACATAAAAACACCAAACACTAAAAACGAATAAATAGTAACAAAAACACCTAAATAGAAAAATATCGGATAAATAAAACGCATTATTCTATTTTTAAAATTGACTTTGGGCAATAACTGTGGACGCATTTTGCGAACAATTAATTCGACAACAAAACCTAGCAAAAGTAACACGTCCAGCAAAATTATAATAGTAAATATACCACTCAAGGTTTCTAATGAAACAAACAAAACCGGAGAAAATTTTTCCAAAATCTTATAAAAACCTGCAACGTAAACAAGCATCGCAACGATTACATAAGAATTCAAGGAAATTAAACTTAATGAAATATATTCTTCCGGACGCATACAAGATTTATAACATAAAGGAATTATAAAATGCAACAGAAAAACAATAATACTAAATTATACAATTATCCTGCAAAAAAATATGGTAGTTATGTATTTAACGAAGCCGTGAAATATCAAAAACAATATGGATTTAAAATTGGCAAAGGTGAACATGCAACATGGAACAATGAAGCTGATGCCTTCAAACACACCTATATGCAAGCACAATTAGCACTTTGGTTTGGACAAACTGCTGCAAAAATTGCTGGGGATATTCATGAAAACCAAGGAAACAAAGACATGGGGCAACCAAAAGGCGAAGAAAATATGGACAAATGGAATAATGCCCAAGGACGAGAAATTGCAAAAGAAATTATCAGGGAAAACGGAATTTGGTCAACACGCACTCAAAAGACAAATGATATTATTGCTCAAAAAGTTATGGAAAGAATGAGAAGCGGTAAATTGATAACTAACCCCAACGATAAAAGGGTATACAAAGAAGGAACAGTTACAGGAAAAGCCGCACCTGTTCCACAGATTTATACTAGAGAAGATATCGCCGCAATGTCTACGGAGGAATATTTAGAACACGAAAAAGAAATTCTTAACCAAATGCAAACAATAGGAATTCCATATTCAAACAAACTTCCAAAATCAAGTCAAAAATCAAGGTCACAAACGACGAAATCAACAACAAACTCGAAAAATGGAAAATGGGTGACAATAAACGGCAATCACGTTCTTTTAAATAAATAAACTTGTGGTTCTCCTCCACTCCATGTAAAAAGAGCCGTAACAAAAGTTACTGCTCTTCTTACTTGGCCTTGGTGGGAGTCGAACCCACGACCACCGGTTTAGGAAACCGTCGCTCTATCCTACTGAGCTACAAAGCCTTTTTGTTCTGTTATTTCGGAAATATTTCCGTGGTTATTTTCTCAAACAACCGGCTGTCAACCGTTTTTATTATATCACTGCGTTTGGCGGGAGTCAAACCCGCGACCTTCGCCTTCGGAGGGCGACGCTCTATTCTACTGAGCTACAAACGCCTGTTTATCAGGTACACTTATCTTAACACAAACAAAAAGGACGGGCTTTTGAAAAAAGCCCGTCCTTCAAATCAAAATCTATTTATTAAAATATTTGCTTGCATCCACTGCTTGACGTTCAGTTTCAGTTGCCTCAAAGAACGGCATAACTGTTAAATTCATCATCCCTGCAATCATTGAACTTGGGAAGATTTCAACAGCATTGTTGAGTTCAAGAACAGCTGAGTTGTAAAATCTTCTTGCTGCGGCAATATGCTCTTCCTGTTCAGAATAAGTTTGCATTGCCTGCATCATCGGCTGGTCAGCCTTCAACTGCGGATAATTTTCAACCGCTACCATTAATTGTCCCATTTTACCTGAAATCAAGCCGTCCAAGTTAATTGTTTCTTTTGCCTTGCTCAAGTCAGCAGGAACTTTTACCGCCTCTGCTCTCAATTTTGTAATTTCTTCAAGCAAAGTTCTTTCGTGTTCCATATACTTGTTTGCGATAAACAATACGTTCGGAATTAAGTCATAACGTTTTTTCAACTGGACATCAATGCCCGCAAATGCCTCTTTTACCTTGTTTTTCTTCTTTACCAACGAAACATACATAACATAAGATGTTACTAACAAAATAAGTACAACAATTACCAAAAATTGTACCATCGGGTCTGCTAAAAATATTGCATTTAACATAAATCTCTCTCCTATTAGCTACGAGAGAGATTATATCATATTGTTTAACTTTTGTAAAGAACTTGACAAATATTAATTATCCGCAACAATTACAGTAAAATCCGTACTTCCGCAGAAATAATTTGACGGTTCATAAACAAACTGGAATTTATCAATTGACGGAACTTTTTTCTTCAAGAAATTGTAATATTCGTTTGTAACACCGACAGAATGTGCAATAAACTGGGTATGAATTCTTGAAATATGTCCCGTACAAGAAACATTTACACCCACAGCTTCAAGTTCTGATTTAACATCTTGAGCTTTTTGTGCACTGTCTTGTGAATACATAATTCCTGCAGTCATAACAGCACCCTCTTCAGGTTGGATTTTTTCTCTGTAAATCAATCTGTTTATAACCTCTTGAGATTTTTCAGGGTCTAAAATCCAGTAGCTGATATGGCCTTTTTTATTCGGAGCACCCGGAAGCATTGCAATTTCGATTTTGTCCATATCAATATGTTTAGCCATTCCCGCATACTGCGATAGTTCGTAAATCGACATGTTTGTTTTTACGTACTTATTAGTTACCGAAATAATATCAGGTATTTTTGTAATAGTTTCAGGCTTTTGAAGTTCGTCCAATAAACCTCTCATAAACCACTGCTGACGACGAGTTCTGCCGATATCACCCAAAGCATCGTGTCTAAATCTCAAATATCCGACAGCTTCAGTCGGTGACAATCTGTGTACACCTTTTGACAAGTTGATGTGAAGTTTGCCGGCATAATCATCATAGTGCATAGGTTTTTCGACATAGACATCCACCCCGCCAAGAGCCTCAACAATAGCCTTAACCGCATCATCGTGAACCATAATATATCTGTCAACTTTAACACCTAAAGTCTGTTCAACTGTTTTAATCGTCATACCGACACCACCGATAGCATGGGCAGCATTAATCTTTTGAATACCATGACCTTCCGGAAGATAAACCTTGCTGTCTCTCGGAACAGAAACCGCATTCACAGATTTTGTTTTCGGGTCAATATTAACGAGAATAATTGTGTCGGTTCTAGTCCCCGACCACAAGTCATTCGGGTTGTCACTCGCATCAACACCCAAAAGTAAAATATTTTGTCTTCTCGGACCAAACGGCCAGTTGAATTCGGCATGCTGTTTATTCGCATTACCCTGTGTAACTTTTAGAACAAATTTTGTAATTGCCGAATCTTGACCGAACAAGTCAACTACAAAATCGCTATTTCCTGACAAAAGTAAAATTCCGCAAAACAAAAGCATAAACAAAACGAGCATTCCGACAAAAACTCTTACAAAGAGAGATTGCTCCTCTTCTCGTTTCTTCATCTTATTCAAATACGCCATTCTCTGTGCGTTGTCATCAGGTATTCTTTTTTTTGGAGTAATTTTCTTTTTATTATTATCAATCATAGCCCTATCCTAATTCTTCTTAGTCTTACTTATTTTATTTTAATATAAATTTTTTAAATTAAATACAGTAAATTATGTATTTTACAAATTTTACATAACCTTTACAAGGAAAATCGACACGAGCGAGAAATAAACCGCAAGTCCGATAACGTCAATAGTTGTTGCAATCACAGGCCCTGAGGCAACCGCAGGGTCAACATTAAGTGATTTCAGAGCAAACGGCGTAAATGTACCGATAATTGTTGCCATAGTCATGTTAATAATCATGGCAATTCCGACAACAATACCGAGTTCAATGTTGTGCTGCCAGCCCCAAGTAACGAGAGTAACCAGAATTCCAAAAAATCCACCGATAAGCATTCCGATAAATGCCTCTCTTACAATATGGTGCACTGCAGAGCTCAATGTAACTTGCCCCGTAGACAAACCTCTTACCATAAGGGTAATACTTTGTGTACCGATATTTCCGCCCAAACCTGCAAGCAACGGCATAAATATTGCAATTATCGGCAAAGCATTCAAGGTATGGTCAAAGTGGTTTGCAACATTTACCGCCACAAATTCACCCAACAATGTGATAAAAAGCCACGGAGTTCTTGCTCTCAAAGCATTTACAATACTACCTGAAAGGATTTCGTCCTCATCAACCATTTCCGTCGAAATACCGGATGACTGGTAAATTTCTTCCGTAGTTTCTTCTTCAAACAAGTCATGGACGTCATCCCACGTAATCATCCCCTTCAATCTGTTGTACAAATCAACGACAGGGAGAGCGTTGTACTGGTATTTCATAAATTCATCAATAATATAATCGCTGTAATCGTCAACGTGAAGTCTTACGATATCAGAAATCATAATATCTTCCACCTTTTGATTAATCGGCGAAGTCAAGAGCTTACGCAAGGAAACAACACCCAAGAGGTGATTTTGCTTATCCGTAACATAAACATAGTAAAGCTCCATGTTATCTTGTTCTGCTTTAATTCTAATGTGGTTCAAGACATCCTGAACACTCATATCAGAAGTTACAGTCAGAACTACAGGGTTCATGATACCACCTGCTGTGTCTTCGTTGTAGGTCAAAAGTTCTCTAACCTCTTCTGAAAACTTGTGTGGTAATCTGTCCAAATAAGTTTCGCTTTCGTCCTCCTCCATATCTCCAAGGACATCGGCAGCGGCGTCGTGCGGCAATCTTGTCAAAATTTTTGAGGCCATTTCTTCATCAATGTCGCTCAAAAGTTCCACCTGAATTTGCGGAGGAAGATATTCCATCAAATCCGCAGCTTTTTCGACATCAAGAAGCTTAAAACATTTCAAACGTTCTTCTGATTTTAATTCCTGAAAGATATCGGCAAGATCGGCGACGTGATACCCGTTAAGCTCTTCTCTGAGCTGTTCTTGGCTATCATCTTCGTCTTCCATAATTTCTCTTAAACGTTCAATAATGTTTTCAAGATTAATCATATTCTTATTATATAACAAACATGATTATGTTCATGATATTATTTCAATATAGGAGAATTGAAGAATGATTAAAGATTACTTTTTAAACGAAATTGAAACCGCTATTGAAAAAGCAATTAAAGATAATAAATTAGGTGAAATGAAGGAATACACGAGAGGTTCACTCTCTACAGAACGCCCGAAAAACGCAGATTTCGGCGATTTTGCGATTAATGTATCCTCACTTGCAAGATTTGCGAGAATTGCACCTCCAGTTATTGCAAAAAACATTCTTGAATATGTTGAAAAACAGGACAACGAATATTCTGTTGTTGCAGGGTTCATAAATTTTAAAGCAGGCAAAAAGCTTTTGAGCGGTGCGATTGAAGAAATCTTTAAGAAGGATAAAAATTACGGAAAGCCTGAAAATGTCAAAACCGAAAAGATTTTGCTTGAATACATTTCCGCAAACCCGACTGGGCCGTTCCACATCGGACACGGCAGATGGGCAGCAATGGGTTCTGTTTTGGCAAATCTTTTAAAATTCTACGGACACGAAGTCTATCAAGAATTTTATATAAACGACGCAGGCTCACAAATTCAAAAACTCGGACGCTCTCTGGCAATAAGAGTAAGACAAGAACTCGGCGAAGATATTGATTTTCCGACTGACGAAATTGAAAGAAAAAATTTCTATCCTGGGGATTACTTAATTCCCGTAGCAAAAGAATTTATCAAAAAATATCCGAATGAAAAGACTTTCGAACCGCTTAGCGATACAACATTAAAACTTCTTTGCGACTTTGCAAAAGATTATGAAGAAAAAGTTCAGCGTGATTTATTAGATAATTTCAGAGTACATTTTGACAACTTCTACTCAGAACTTTCGCTCCACAAATCAGGCAAAGTTGAAGAATGCGTTCAGAAACTCCGTGATAGCGGCAAAATTTACGAAAAAGAAGGTGCCGAATGGTTCAAATCTTCCGAATACGGCGACGATCAAGACAGAGTAATAAAAAAAGCTGACGGTTCAAATACGTATTTGACCGCAGATATCGCTTACCACATCGATAAATTGGAAAGAGGATTTGACAGACTTATCAACATTTGGGGAGCTGATCACCACGGCTACGTTGCAAGGGTTAAAGCATCTATTGAAGCACTAGGATATGATCCGAACAAGTTGGAAGTTTTACTCGGACAGTTGGTTAACCTTGTAATAAACGGGAACGAAGTCAGAATGGGCAAACGTAAAAACATGGTAACTTTAGAAGATTTGATAGACGAAGTCGGAGTAGATGCTACACGTTTTTGGATGTCAATGAGAAACATTGATACGACCCTTGATTTTGATATTGAACTTGCCAAAACAAACAGCGACGAAAACCCTGTATTCTATGTTCAATACGCACACGCCAGAGCATGCTCTATTTTGAGAAATGCAGTTGAAGAAAAACTTAATACAGAAACAGGTGAAAAGACACCTGCTCCAATGACAAAGGCGGAATTAGACGAACTTATTAACAATTATAAGGCAGAAACAATTCTTCCGACACTTGATACTGCAAAAAAACTTATCTTAAAACTGGAAGAATACAAATCTATGATTAAGACTTCGGCAGAAACAAGACAGGTTTATACAATTTGCAGATATGTTCAGGAATTGGCATCCGAATTCCACTCATTCTACAACTCAAACAGAGTAATTTCGGATGACAAAGAAATGATGAGAGCAAGATTAGCATTAGTAATCGTAGTTAAAAAAGTATTACGAAATGCACTAAACATCCTAGCAGTCAACGCACCGGAAAAGATGTAAAAAGCTTAATAATTAATACCAAAAAAGAGCCGAGGTCGGCTCTTTTTTGGTATTAAACACTTTTGAAATTAATCGCCAAAAGTCTTTAACATTCTGCTGAAATTTTATATATCGTTTTCTTTTGTTCTAATCTGTAATTATAGCCAAAGCTTTAAGTAAATTTATTTTATTTTTCCATAATGAAATCTCTTTCTTTAATTCGGAGTAATATCTAACCATAACGTTTGATATGGAGCTAATCTTAAATGCATTGTTCTATTTTTTAATGAAATATTTACTTTTATATTATCTCCGTTAATAAGATTTTTTAATTTCACAATATTCCCTTCATTTTTTACAATTATATCTAATGGTAATGTAATATCCGCACACAATTTTTCTTTTGACAAATTATTTATAACGAGAATTTGTTGAGTTTTATTCTTTCTTAAATAAGCGAAATTACTTTTTGATTTCGTTGTTAATAATTCAAAATCACCATTTCTCATCACAGGAAGAGCTTTTCTTATATTAATTAAATTACTCACTCTATTATAAACTTGCGAATTATATTTATAATACCCAAGAGAAGAGCCATAAAATAATTTCGCAGAAACTTTTCCTCTGTTAATATCTCTTGAATCAAATACTGAAAGTAAATTAGCAATTTTATTTTTAGAGCGTAGTAATGCGGAGATTTTTGCATTTTCAAAATTATTAGTTACCCCAACTTCATCTCCATAATAAATAATAGGAATTCCAGGAAGCGAAAACAAAATAGAATATGCCATTTCAATACGATCCGGATTTTTGTCCAAAAAATTTGAAAGCCTGCCACTTATACCAAACCCTTTTCTAAATTCGGCACCTTTAGCTATTAAATCATTATAGACTATCTTTCTAACCTCAGGACTAACCATCTCTAAAGTCAATTCGTCATGAACCCTTAAAAACATACCCCACGCAGCAGTTTTAGGAATTTGAGGAGTATTTTTATAGGCATCAATAAAATATTTTTTATCCTCTGTAACGAAGGAAGCCCACAACGCTGGCATATAAGGAAAATGATAAGCTATTTGAGCTTCATTAGTTCTTTTTATAGTTTTTACTTTATTATTTATCTGAATATCAACATCTCGTTCTTTTCCAAAATATGGCAATATATCCTTAGGCTGCTGACAAGCTTCTACTTGCATAACACTTGACGGAGCTGTTAATTGAATATAATCACTTAATATTTTAATAACAGAATGAGTCCTCGGTAAATTTTCCGCACTTGTACCTTTTTCTTTTATCAAATAAGGAATTGCATCCATCCTAAAGATATCAATTCCTAAATTTGTCCAATTAGTAATGGTATCTAAAGCATAATATAAGACCTCAGGATTTTCCCAATTTATATCAAGCTGAAACGGATAAAAAGTATGGTATAAATAATAGATTTTACCATTAACCGTAACTTTTCTATAATTATTTTCTACGTTTTCGGGGAAAATTAATCTACGTTTTGACACTTTACCATCATCTTCAACATATTCAATAACAGTACCCAGTTTCTCATCCTGATATTTTCTATATTTAGGTTCTTTATCCGTATAAACGAAATATTTCAATGCACTTTCATCCCCTTGTTCTAATCTTTTAAACCATTCATGTTCAGACGAAAAATGATTTAAAACCAAATCCGCTTTTATTCTAAAGCCATAAGCTTTTGCTTGTTTAACAAAAGATATAAACTCTTTCATTCCACCCAAGTCTTGTCTTACCGTTTGGGGATTTTTAACATCAAAACCTGCATCTTTCATCGGACTATCCGCAAAAGGAAGTATATATAATGTGGTAACACCTAAATTTTTTAAATACTTTAACATCTTAGTTGCATCACTAAACGTATTTGATTTATTTTGTTGAATAACTCCAAATTGATCAACATAAAACATATAAATAATTTCATTTTTATACCAATCAGAACTTCTTAATAAATCTTGTTGTTTTAATTCTGCAGGTCTAGAATTAATAGACGCAACCACCTTATCCAAAATCACATTATAAATTTCATCAACATTTTCCTTCCCATAAACGTCCTCTATAGCCTCTTTAAGTTCTTTTGAAATTTTACCGTCAATTTTATATTCAATATTTTGTTTAGACGAATTCGCAACACTATCAAGTTTTTGATTTAATACATCTGCATAAACTTGATGCAAAGAACTGCATAAGAAGAAAGAAAATATACAAAATTTTAATAACAGCTTTTTCATACTCAGAATATATCACAAAAATACATTTACAAAACTTTAAAAATTTTAGCCGTACGAGACATAAGTAGAACTCGCAACAGTCTGCTTGGAAGGCAGATACACAACAAAAAAGCGACACTGTTTTCACAATGTCGCTTTTTAAATTTATTTGTTTGGTATTCTACACTGCGTAAACGCTAACTTGTTTTCTGTCACGTCTGTGTGCTTCAAACTGGACTTTGCCGTCAATTAATGCAAACAAAGTATCGTCTGAACCGATACCTACGTTGTTGCCAGGGTGAACTTTTGTTCCACGTTGGCGAACGATGATATTTCCGGCTTTAACGATTTCGCCACCGAATTTCTTAACGCCTAAACGCTTAGCTTCGGAGTCACGACCGTTACGGGTAGATCCCATACCTTTCTTATGTGCCATTTTTAAATTCTCCTTTTGTTGTTTTTCTTTTTACTACTTACGCTTCAGCGGTTTCAGCGGCTTTCTTTTGTGCAGATGTTCTGATTTTGTTAATCATTACTCTGGTAAAGCCTTGTCTGTGACCTTGTTTTTTTCTGTAACCTTTTTTAGGTCTTTGTTTGAAAACGATAACTTTTTTTGCTTTGTCGTGAGCCAAAACAGTTCCTTCAGCAGATGCTCCTGATACATAAGGTTGACCTACTTTAGATTTTTTACCGTTTACAATCATGATGATTTTGTCAAATACTACTTTACTGTCTTTTTCAACATCAAGTAATTCAACGTCTACGTAACGTCCTTCTTCAACGGGGTATTGTTTTCCACCGGTTTCTACGATTGCGTACATGTGTCTTTTCCTTTCAAATGTTGGGTTTCGTAGTGAGTTAAGGTCTTGGGCTTCGTGACTTCTTCCGTGAATTGTTTCTCAGTAATAGTCCCGTTGTCGTCAGATTTTTCGGGTTGTCCCTTAGTTTCTGCCCGATTCGTATTGCCCTGTTCGCCCCAGCCCAGCTTTGTGAACGATTTACCCATAGTAATACGTACATGTATTATCTAAAAAGCGAAGTCGCATGTCAAGTAGTATTAATATTTATTAACTTTTTCCTCTCACGTTTTGTTTGAAGTATCATGTAATTATGATGTTTAAATTAGAAGAAATTTTGAAGGCAACTGGTGCTGAATTAATCAAAGGCACTGTCGGTGAAGAAAGTTATAATATTTCGACGGATACAAGAACCGTGAAGTCCGGAGAAATCTATCTACCCTTGAAAGGAGCAAGCTTTGATGGTGAAAATTTTTTGCAAAATGCCATTGATGCAGGTGCTGCGGGGTGTTTTATTACGGGAAAGAATTACCCTGACAATGCCCAAATCGTATTGAAGGTTGAAAACACTCTGCAAGCATATTTGAAAATCGCGAATTTTTACAGGAATAAGATTAACCCGAAAGTTGTTGCAATTACCGGAAGTTCGGGCAAAACTACCACGAAGGAACTTGTTTATTCTGTTGTCAGCGAAAAATTCAAGGCTCATAAAACTTTTTCAAATCACAATAATGAAATCGGATTTTGTCAAACAGTGCTATCAATGCCTACAGATTGCGAAGTTTTGATTGTTGAAATGGGTATGAGAGGTATGGGCGAGATTGAACTTTTGTCAAAATATTCAGAACCTGATTTTGGAATTATCACCAATGCGGGCTCGGCTCACATTGGCAGATTAGGAAGTTTGGATAATATTGCAAAGGCAAAATCCGAGATTGTGACAGGGCTGAAATCTGACGGAACTTTTATTTCACAAAATAATGAAAGAATTAAAAAGTTTGCAAAATTTGACGGCGAAAAGATTTTTTATTCGCTTGAGGACGTTGAGATTTTGGAAAGAAAGCCGTCATATTCAAAATTCGTTTATGGCGGAGAAGCCTATGAATTGAATGTTGAGGGTGATTACAATATTGAAAACTCGCTTGCTGCAATAAATCTCGGGCTCAAGCTTGGCATGACGTATGACGAAATAAAAAAAGGACTTGTTGCTTACAAACCGATTGAAAAACGCTGGGAAATCGAAGAAATCTGCGGATATAAAGTTATAAATGACAGTTATAACGCAAATCCTGAATCAATGAAGGCGGCAGCCTCAACTTTTTTGCAGTTGTACGAAAATCCGGTGCTTGTATTAGGAAATATGGGCGAACTCGGAGAAATGGAAAGAGAGCTTCATAGAGGTGTCGGAGAATATTTGGCAAAAATCTCTCCGAAAAATGCAAAATTTTTGACGGTTGGTAATCTTGCCGAAGAAATCGGAAAACCGCTTGAGGATGTCGGGCTTTTTGTAAAGAATTTTGAAAATAATGATGAAGTTTCTAAATATATACTTGCGAATATTAATGCAGGGAATACAATATTTTTGAAGGCTTCACGAAGTATGAAATTTGAAGAAATTATCGAAAAAATAAAGGGAGAGGTTAGAATATGATAATGTTAGCGGTGGCATTTTTGCTGTCAATGATTTTATGTTTGTTGTTCGGCGTGCCGTATATTGATTTTTTGAAAAAGAAAATGATTGGTCAATATGTCAAAGATTGTGCACCGGAAGCTCATGCAAAAAAACAAGGAACTCCGACAACGGGTGGTGTTTTTATCATCTTGGCGATTATTATTGCATCTGTTATAACCCTTTTGTTGGCACAACGAGTATCTGCTGAGGCTTTAATCGTTTTGTTTACGTTATTGTTCTATACTTTTGCCGGATTTCAGGATGATTATCTTAAAATTAAAGGGAAGGCAAATGACGGCTTGTCGGCAAGAGGAAAATTGGTTCGTCAAATTGCTATCGCACTTTTGCCAACGATGTACGTGATGATGACATATTCAAACGGAACAACTTTTTCAATCTGTTCGCATGTAATTGATTTGAAATGGTTCTTCTTGTTCTTCTCTGTATTTGTAATCACGGGTGCGTCAAATGCTTACAACCTGACAGACGGTTTGGACGGTTTGGCGGCTTCTACAGGGGTATTTGCATTTGTTGCAAGTGCAATTATTGCATTATTCAGCGGACATCCTGAAGTTGCGATTATTTCTGCGTCAGTGGCAGGAGCATTGGTTGGATTTTTGAGATATAACAAACCTAAGGCTCAAGTATTTATGGGCGATACAGGTTCTCTTGCAATCGGCGGTTTGCTCGGAACACTTGCGGTTATCAGCAAATTTGAATTTCTTTTAATTTTCTTGGGCGGGGTTTTTGTTGTGGAAACTTTGTCTGTAATCATTCAGGTGACGAGTTTTAAGACAACCGGAAAAAGAGTTTTTAAAATGGCACCAATTCATCATCATTTTGAGCTTTGCGGGTGGAGTGAAAAGAAAATTGTTGTTGTTTTCGCTATGATTTCGGCAATTTTGTCATTTGTAGCGTTAACATTGTTTTATTTGACGGCTAGAGGAATTTTATAATATGTTTACAAATTGGTTTGACAGAAAAATTTTGGTATTGGGATTTTCAAAAAGCGGAATTGCTGCTGCAAAGTATTTAAACAAGCATGGGGCAGACGTTTTTATAACTGAATTCAAACCGGAAAAAGAAGAAGATAAAGCTAGAATAACAGAGTTGAGAAATCTTGGAATAAATATAGAGTTTGGCGGACATAGTGACGAATTTATAAAAGATTCCGACATTGCTGTAACAAGCCCCGGAATTCCTCCGCATAGTGAGATTATGCAACGATTGGCAGATGAAAAAATCCGAGTTATTTCGGAAATTGAACTTGCGGCATCACAGACGGGCAAACCTTTTATCGCAATCACGGGAACAAACGGTAAAACTACGACAACCGCATTAACCGCACACATTTTGAACAGCGAATATAAGGCTGAACCTTGCGGAAATTATGGAATGCCACCGTGCGACTTGATTGACGACACAAGTATTGACTATTTTGTTTGCGAATGCAGTTCGTTCCAGTTGGAATATTCACCGTCTTTCCAACCGCAAATTTCTGTTTGGACAAACTTTACTCCTGATCATATTGACTGGCACAAAGGACTGGAAAATTATTTCAAAGCAAAAGCAAGAATTTTCAAAAATCCGCAAGCTCCTGCGTTTTCTGTTTTGAACGCAAAAGATAAAAGGCTTTTGGAATTTTCAAAAGAGGCTGCCGGTGAAATCTTTATGTTTGGTGATGAAGTCGGCGAAAATTGTTGTTATGTCAAAAATGATGCAATCTTCTACAAAAGAAACGGGCAAGAAGAACACATTATCGACCTGAAAGACACTCCGCTGATTGGAGAACATAATTATCAAAACGTCGAATGTGCCGTAATTTGTGCGAAATTGGAAGGAATTTCAAATGGAGATATTCGAACTTCTATAATGTCTTTCAAAGTTCCGGAACACAGATTAGAGAAGGTTGCAGAAAAAGACGGAATAACTTATTACAACGATTCAAAAGCTACAAATCCGGAGGCTTCGTTGGTTGCAATTAATTCCTTCAACAATCAAAATGTGGTTTTGATTGCGGGCGGACGTGACAAAAATACAGATTTGAAAGAATTTTGCGAAGCTATAAAAAAACATATCAAGACAGTGATTTTGATTGGCGAAGCCGCTGACAGGTTTGAAGAGAACCTCAAGAATAACGGTTTTGACAACATAATACGAGAAAACACAATGCAATCAGCAATCGACAAGTCAATCGAATTAAAGCCTGACGTTGTATTGCTTTCACCGGCATGTGCAAGTTTTGATATGTTCAGCGGATATGAAGAAAGAGGAAGGGTGTTCAAGGATTATGTCTTATCAAGGATTTGAGAGTAGAAACAGTTCTTATGCTGAAAGACGACCGAGAAGACCTTTTCAGAGCACGATTGTGTCAGCTCCCGACAAAGCTCTTTTGATTACGGTTGCATTTTTGGTAATCATCGGGTTTATGGCGATTTTTTCGGCATCTGCTCCAAAGTGCATTGATGAGGGCGGAAATCCTGCACAGTTTTTGATAAAACAGTTAATCTGTTTTGTCGTCGGTTTTTTCGGTTTAAAGTTTTTCACAAACTACGATTACAAAAAACTCGGTGCGTGGAATTTGATTTTTGCGGGCACTGTAATCTTTCTTTTGATGTTGGTTGACTTTACGCCTTTGGGTGTTACGGTTAACGGGGCAAAACGTTGGATAAATATCCTCGGATTTCAACTACAACCGTCCGAATTTGCAAAGCCTGCGGTTGTCCTTTTGCTTGCGACAATTTTCAAAAAAGATGCGGATTTGCTTGACCAAAACAAGTGGGTTACGACCTTTATTCCAATTTTGATAATGCTCGGGTTAATCTTCAAACAGCCGAACTTGAGTATGGTAATTTTGCTTTTGTCGACATCAGTTGTAATGTTTTTGGCAGCAGGCGGTTCTTTAAAATTGTTCTTCAGTTGCTTAGGTGCAATGATGACGACGGTCGTAATTGCGGCAACAACAATTATCAAGCCTTACCAGATGCAACGTATCAAAACTTGGCAACACCCTGAACTTGATCCGCAAGGTGCGGGTTACAATATTATTCAATCCCTGATTGCATTTGCGTCAGGCGGATTTTCGGGTGTCGGCTACGGCGGTTCTATTCAAAAACTTTCGTATTTGCCTGAATGTCATACTGACTTTATTTTTGCAATCATTGCAGAAGAACTCGGTTGGGTCGGTTGTGTTTTGATTATCGGTCTGTTCTTTACGCTAATCCACAGAGGGTTTATGATTGCCTCACGTTGTCCTGATATGTTCGGCAAACTTTTAGCGGTCGGAATAACATTCTCAATCGGATTTCAGGCATTCTTGAACATAAGCGTTGCAAGCTCGTTCTTCCCTACAACCGGTGTTCCGCTTCCGTTTATCAGCTACGGCGGTTCATCTCTGATTGTTTCACTTTGTATGGTGGGCGTTTTGTTGAATATCTCTAAGAAAAGAATTAAGAAAATAAGGAATATTGAAAATGTCTGATAAAGATATTTATTTTATAACCGGCGGAGGAACCGGCGGACACATCTATCCTGCGATTGCGATTGCAGATGCACTTTATGAAAAAGGCGACAAGATATTTTATATCGGGAACCCTGAAAATTTAGAGTTTTCTATAGTCGGTCAAAAACCGTACAGCGAAAACTTTTTGCCCGTAAATATTCACGGAATGCCGAGAAAATTGAGCCCAGAACTTTTGAAATGGGGAATTCAACTGTTTTTTGCGGTTATAAAATCGATAGGTTACATCAAAAAATACAAGCCGAAGGCTGCCTTCGGAACTGGCGGATATGTTTCAGCACCGATTTTGATTGCGTGCAAATTAATGAAAGTTCCTTATATGTTGCACGATTGTGATGCTAATCCCGGATTGGTTACTCGAAAATTAGCAACGGGAGCAGCTGCCGTGTCGTTGGCTTTTGATTGTGCCAAAAAAGCAATTAATAATAAAAACTGTTATGTTAACGGAAATCCGATAAGACCAAAGTTTAAATCATTGTCAAAATCAGAAGCTCGTAAAGAAATGAAAATTGATTATAAAATGACGATATGTATTATGGGAGGTTCGCAAGGTGCTAGAGCAATTAATGATGCAACGGTTGAAATTTTGCAAACTTTAACTCAAAAATATGACGTTCAGGTAATTTTTCAGACAGGAAAAAGAAATTTTGAGCGTGTAATTGAACAGTTAATAAAAATTTATCCAGAATACGAGGCTGATAAGAATCTAATTATTCGTCCGTATTTTGACGATATGGTAACAGTTTTGAAAGCGTCTGACATTGCAGTATCAAGGGCTGGTTCATTGAGCATTTCGGAAATTGAAGCGAGCGGTGCAGCCTCTATTCTAATTCCGTACCCGTATGCTGCAGCTGATCACCAAAGAAAAAACGCAAAATATATGCTTGAAAATGGTGCTTCTTTTTATCTTGAAGATAGTGAGGCTAATGCCAAAACTTTGTTAGAAGAACTTGTTGCGTTGATTACAAATTCGGAAAAACTCTATGAACTTCAACAAAATGCACTAAAACTTGCAAAATATGACGGTGTTGAAAAAATCGTCGCTCAACTTGAAACTCTCGGGAATTAATATTATGGAAAAAATTTACGAAAACGCAGTGAAACTCTTGACTTCGCAGGGTAAATTCTATATTGATTTGGGTTTGGATAGAATTTCAAAAGTTATGGAATTGCTCGGAAATCCTCAAGATAAATTAGAGTATTTTCATGTTGCAGGCACAAACGGCAAAGGCTCTGTCTGTGCGATTTTAGCATCTGTTTTGAGCCAGGCGGGCAAAAAAGTCGGGCTTTACACCTCACCGCATATTTTTGAATATACGGAAAGAATTCAGGTTTTAGACTGCCAAAATAATCTTTCACCGAGCAGACAGATTTCAAAAGAGGCGTTTTCAAGGCTTGTCTTTGAAATTTGCGAAATTGCTGACAAAAACGATATTCACCTGACGGAATTTGAAATTTTGACAGCAATTATGTTCAAGTATTTTGAAGAACAAAAGGTCGATGTCGTTGTTTTGGAAACCGGTTTAGGCGGGCGATTTGACGCAACAAACATTATCAAAAAAAATCTTTGTGCAATTATTACCCACATCGATCTTGACCACACTGAAAGGCTCGGTAAAACAAAAGATGAAATTGCTTTTGAAAAAGCGGGAATTATCAAGCCGAACTGCCCAATAGTAACCTCTGAAGGCTACGAGGCAATCAGAGATAAGGCGGACGAGTGCAATTCTTTGTTGTTGATGATTTCTCCGTTTGAGGACACGACGAACCTCTCTCTAAAAGGGACTTATCAGCAGGAAAATCTTTCGCTTGCACTTGCTGCAATTCGTCTTGTTTATCCGTTTTTATCCGAGGATATTATTCAAGAGGGTTTAAAACACGTCCAACACCCGTGTCGTTTTCAGATGATTGACGAAAATCTTCTTGTCGATGCGGCACACAACCCGAACGGGGCTATGGCTCTTCGTGAGAGTTTAGATTTTTATTATCCGAATAAAAAACGCAGATTTGTTTTCGGGTGTTTGAAACATAAAAATTATCCGAAAATGATGAATATTTTGTTCGATAAAAATGATGAAATTTATCTTTACCACTTCAACTATCCAAACTCTGCAACAGTTGAGGAGTTGAGTTCTGCGTGTCCATTTGAGGCGAAGGTGTTTACTTCGCTTTCGGACTTGCCGAAAGAAGAAAACACCCTCACAATCGTTTGCGGATCATTTTATATGCTGAACGAAATTATCAGCCCTTCTCACCTTCACTAATCATCTCAGAAATGATGTTATTCAATTTTGCAGGTGAAAAGTTTGTGCAAGTGTTCCAAATTAATGTAGGTCTTGGTTCTCCGAGCGAAGGTGCCGGGAAATCACTGTTGCAGTAGCCTCTCAACATATTCGTAGAACCATCCACGCAAGCAGAAAAATGCGAACAGCAGTTGCATATTTTTAAAATAAAACCGTAATCGTCAAGTTTTAATTTGAGTTCTTGCAAAGCATCAATCATTCGAATATGGCTGGATGTCGTAAACTTTTTGTTTTTAAATATAAATCTGACCTTACAAAGTCCTTTTTCGGAAATGAATTCCAATTTGCAGTTCAAATCCTTTTGACCTGCGGCAACAACTACATCCACAGACATTTTTTCTGTGTCATGCGGTAAATCTTCAACTCCATTTATTTTGTTTCGGATTTTTCTGACAAGCGGGAAATTCTTTATAATGTGACAAAGTGAATATATCGGGTACAAACACAACAACCCGATTTCCTTAATTGTTAATTTTGCATTAATTAAACTTATACAAAAACCTGCGATTAATACGAGGAATGTTAAAAGAACGATTTTGAAATCTACAAAGAAATAGTAATTTAAAGAGTGTTTCAATACTCCGAGATATATAATTAAAAGTAGCCAAATGTTCGGATATAGTAGGGACAATGCGTGTTCAGAGAACACAAAGTTTTTTGAAAACATTTGCGGAAGGCAATTTTTGAACATATTTACCCTGTAAGAAAGCCTTGGCTTTCTGAACAGATAATTTGTAGGATCAACGATGGTTTGAATATTCGGGTTGAAGGAGCAAGGCTTTCCGATTTTTGAAAGCAACAAACTGTATTTCAATTCCGAATTAATATCCTTAAAATCAACATCCCCGATTTGACGAACGAGAGCTTGTTTTATAATAAACACACCCGAATCAGCCTGTGCTGCCAATCCGAAAAGTGAACGAGCCTTTCGCATAAAATTCATGTGATATTTTTGGTAAACCGCCTTGATAGTGTCGACAGGTCCGAGATGACTTGTATCAATAATAGTTTCGCCACTGATAACGGAGGATTTTACCAACGCAGCATTGACTGTTGTCAAAAAGTCCGTTGAAATACTTCTGTCGGCGTCAAGAAATACGTAAGAATCAATCAAATCATCTTGAGTTAATTGTTCTAACAAGATGGAAACAGCTTGATCTTTGCCGATTGTTCCGACTCCTTTAACATCAATAATTCGGATAAAATTTTCTTCAATAAACAACTCTTGAGAACCGTCAGTGCAGTTGTCCAGAATTACGAATACTTTAAAATTGCTAATCGGATAATCTTGAGATTTGATTTCACGAACCAAATTAGCAAGAGTTTTCTTGTTGTTGTGCGAATAAATTACAACCGCCAAATTGTCTTTTTCTTCATAAGCAGACATCCTTTTTTCACGATTGAACTTTGTATCGTTCAAATTGCGAAGTGCCAACGTCAAAAAGTAAAGCGTGTACGCAGTTGCAAAAATATACAGTAAATCTAAAATTATTTCCATAGCTATTTCTCCTACCTTCATTTTATGAAAAATAAAAAAATTTATCCAGCATTGTTAAGTTTTCTTATGGATTTGAAGAGAAAAAGCCTAACTACTACCTAATCGGGTAATTGTGCAAAAAGTATGAAATGATTAAATATAATTACATTACACATAAATCTTTTTCATACTTCCAGCTATTCTTAATTTCAACGGAGCGTATTTAAACGCTCCTTTATTTTATCTGATATATTGCGGTTGCGGATTTGCTAACTCTTTGAACAGGTTTGCCAATTTTTCGTTAGAGTTCATAATAATTGCGTCTTTTCCCCAGCCCGAAATGGAGCGGACAGTTCCGTTTGAGAAAATTTCGTATTCAATACCGTCTTTTACGTTATCTTGTTTTATAAGAACGGTGTTCGTGTCCGGATAGAATTTCTTTGACCACGCAGGGTTGCTCAATGTTGAATTGAAGTGTTCGACACTTTTTTCATTGTTTGGAGATTCTGTTTTGTTTTCCACAAATTTGATTGTTTCATGATAGTAATTGTCTTTTGGCAAACCTTTTTCGTCAAAACCTTCTTTTATGTTGATTAAATTTCCTTCTTTGTCAAAAGTCATAGATTTTTCAAGCTTGACAGTTGCTTTGTCTATAATTTCAATATTTTGGGTTTTTCCGTTAGGATATAAGTAACGATCTATATTTTTACCGGCAATGGCACTACCTGTGAAATCGCTAATGCATGAAACATTACCGTCTTTGTCGAAAGACGTAATTTTTGTTGGGTGTCCTTCATTGTCGTATTCTAGGATAGTTGCTACTTTTGGTGTTGTATCATTAAGAGTTATTGTTTTTTTGTCTTTTCCGTTTTCGATTTCATTAATTTCTTTGAGTTTTTTGCCGGAGTAATCCATAAAGTATTGACGTTCAAGGTTGCCGTCTTTTACGGTAATGCTTTCTAGTGTTCCGTTTGAGCGGTATTTCTTTTCCCCGTCAATTTTTGTCGGGTCAAGCTCAATTTTACCTAATTCAGACGGTACTGTTTCTAATTTTTTAAAATCTAAGCCGGTGGTGTTGATTACCGGATATTGTTTATTTTTTATCGTGGAAATTTCTTTGCCTTCAAAATATTTATGAGTTTCCAGAGTCGTGCCGTCAGGAGCTTCGCTTATGCTAGATTTTAGTTTGCCGTTTTGAAATTCGTAGTGAATATTTTGCCCGCCGTCAATTCCGTCATTGTGGAGGTGAATATATTTTATTCCGCCATTTTCATCGTAGGATACTGATTTTCTGAATTGACCGTCATCAGAACATTCTGAAATAAAGTCCGGTTTTTGTGTTTCGGGGTTGAACCCTGTGAATTTTGTTTCTTGTCCGGTTTCGGGGCTGAATTCAATAATCATTGTTGTAACCCCATTATCTTTGATGTGTTCTTGTCTGATTTTGTTGCCGGTTTCGTTGTTAATTTCAAGAATATCGTTAACTTTGCCTTCAAAGACTTGATAAATTTTTGAAATATTCCCATTTTTTTCTTCGTAATAAGCATGGGAGCCGTTTGAAGTTTTTACGTCATCGCCTTTAAAATTTGCAATGAAATCTTTGTCCAATTTTGTTGGTTCGGAAGGTTTGAGTTCTGCGATTTGAGCAATGATTTTGTCTTCAATATTTTCAGTTGTAGCAGGTTTTGTGCCTGTAGGTTTTACCGTAATTTTGTTATAAGTTGATAACGCATCAGCTCCGGATGCCGTAATCGGTTTAGCTTCAGGTGCGGATTGCGTATTAGTTTCCGGTTGTTTAGCTTTGAATTGTTCTATTAAATTAGTTGAACCTTTAAAATTTACTTGTGAAAAGTTTACAAAATCTACCATGCTTAAAATACTCCGAATTTTTCCTATATTAGTAAAAAAAACACAAAATCGATTTTTTTGACATATTATAACGTTTTGTAAAGAAAATCCAACGATTTAACCACTTGATTTTTTGTAATTTTGATGATAAATTTTACTTACGTGGGTGTGGCGGATACTACCGCAAGCCCATAATGAAAATCAAATAAAATCGCTATCGTGTGGGCTACTGGCACTCTGCCGACGAAGAAGATTGAATATCTTCTGAGGAGAGGGAAGGTAGCGTAGCTACCGCAAGCCCCACAAAAAACTGAATAAATTGCTATCGTATGGGACTATGGCGCAGCGGTAGCGCAGGGGACTCATAATCCCTTGGTCGTGGGTTCGAATCCCTCTGGTCCCAATAAAAAAGACAGGTTATACCTGTCTTTTTTACTAGCGACAATTATTTTGTGGTATAATTACCTCAACTTTACAATAAAGGAGTGGATGATGAAAAAATTATCTGACAAAGTTTGTATAAACTCTTTCTTCTGCGGTTGGGTGGTCAATGCCTGAAATTTTGCCTAATTCAAGGCATTTCAAAATCCATGCCATATTCAAGCCGAGATTTCGCATTACTTGCATACCTTCCTCATCCTTTTTTACATCTTCAGGTTTGTTTTGTCCACCGTGAACCATGTTCCAATAGTTTGAAGGAACGACAGGCATGTTGTTAATTGTAAAATATTTGTTTATAACATCCAATGAGGCGGTTGTGCCTGCACGTCTTGCCGAAACTATCGCCGCTGCCGGTTTGTAGGCAAAGTTGCTACCGCCTGCGTAGAAAACTCTATCCATAAAGGAAAGTAGTCTTCCCGACGGATGTGCATAATATACTGGAGAACCAAATATAAAACCATCTGCCATTCCCGCTTTTTCTATGAATTCATTTACCAAACCATCCTCAAAGGCACATTTGTTTTTATTTTCAGGCTTTCTGCAAAATCCGCAACCGCCACAATCTCTGAGTTCGGCGTTTCCGAGTTGAAAAATTTCTGTTTCTATACATTGAGCATTAAGAGTTTTTGTGATTTCAGTCAATGCTGTAAAGGTGCAACCGTACTTGTTTGAACTTCCGTTTACTAACAATACCTTCATATATTCTCCTTCTTTTGTTTATCAATAGCGTTATGGATATCTTCTCTTGAAATTATACCGCAAAGACGTTTTCTCTTATCAATTACGGGCAGTTTATCTATGTTATTTGTGTGCAATCTGAAATACGCCACGTATAAATCTTTGTTGGCAGAAATCACAACAGGTGACGGGTTCATTATTTTATTCAAAGTCATTGTTGTCGGATTGCCCTGAAAAATTGCGTCCTCCACGTCATAACGAGTTACAACTCCCAGAATTTTTCCAATCTCATTTATGACAGGATAAACCTTATATTTATATTCCGCAATCTTTTTTGACGCCTCAAGAATTGTCATTGTCGGGGTGAGGGTTTTGACATCTCTGTGCATATAGTCTTGAACTTTTAATTCAGACAAAATTTTTGCATCTCCGAATTTTGAATTTTGTACTATTAAAGAAGCATAAATAGGTTTCTGATTAAGCTTTTCCGCAACTAAATCCGCAATCGCCGCACTAAGCATTATCGGCAAAATGTGACTATACCCGCCCGTCATCTCAAAAACCATTACCACTGCCGTAATCGGGGTTCTTGCAACCGCTGACAAAAATGCACCCATTCCAAGAATTGCAATAACTATCGGGTCTGTATGAAATCCGAAGGAATTACAAACTGTTGAAACGATGTAACCTAAGAACGACCCCAGCATCAACATCGGTAAAAATATTCCACCGGCAGCTCCCGAGCCGAAACAAAACGGGGTTACAAAAAATTTCGCAATAAAAATTATCAAAACGAGCCCGAGCGAAAATTTGTGTTGCAAAAGCAAATCGACACTAAAGTTGCCCGAACCGAGTACATACGGAATTACGAGTCCGATTAAGCCTACCGCAAGCCCTGCGATTGCCGGTTTGAAATAATTCGGGATTTTACTCATTTTGTCAAAAAGTTTGTTGTTGAAAAAGATTACTTTTGAAAAGAGTACGCCCAAAAGTCCCGCAACTAGCCCAAGAATTATGCATACAGGGATATTCTCTAAAGTAATTCCGCCTTGAAGTTTCGGCAGGTCAAACGACGGATTACTTCCGAGAAAATGTCTTGCAAGAGAGGCAGCACTGACAGTTGCAACAAGCACAGGGAAAAGTAATGCAGGAGTGAACTTTTGCACCAATTCTTCCAAAACAAAAATCGTTCCCGCAATCGGGGCATTAAAAGTCGCACCTATTGCAGAACCGGCACCCGCTGCAATCAGTTTGTCCTGATTAGTTCCGCTCATCTTAAAAAGTCGTCCGACAAGAGCTCCAGCACCTGCCCCGAGTTGAACACTAGGGCCTTCTCGCCCAAGTGACAAACCTGTCCCGATTCCCGCAACACCCGCAAAAAACTTTACGACAATACTGCGAATTCGTGTCATATTACCCATTCTTGCCATTGTCATTTTTACATACGGAATTCCGCTCCCCTTTGTTTCGGGTGCGAATTTAAAAACCAAAAATCCCGAAATAAGTCCGCCAAGAGTTGTTATTAAAGGGAAAATCAAAGCTTTTTGCCAAGTCGAAAATGCACTCAAAAATTTTTGAATAGTCCAAAACAAACTGTTAATACTGACTTTAAACCCTACAACCAACATGCCGGAAATCAATCCGACTAAAATCGCCTGAACAATTATTTTGCTCCTGACAATTTCTTGTAAAAAATATTCGGTTTGCCTGAAAATTCTTTTGCTCGATACCATAAATTCAGTATATTACGAAAAAATTTTTATTTAAATTTCTACTTTTGCACAATCAATCAAAGAATTTGCCCCAAGTATTGAATCAGTAACGTTCTTTCTAATTACGGAACCGCTTGCGATAACCGAATTCGAAACGACTACATCATCTTCAATCGTAACATTATCCCAAATAATCGCATTTTTAAGGGTTACATTTTTGCCGATTTTACAGTTGCTACCGATTGTGGAATTACCGTCAAACTTCAAATCATCAGGCAAATTTTCTGTATTGGAAATATATGCCCCACTAGCGGTTTTAACCAATTTGGAATGATTGAAATGGCATCTGCCTTCAAACAAATCCTGCGTAGATTGTTGGTACTGTTCAAGAGTTCCGATATCAGTCCAATAATTGTCAATTACAAAAGTATTGATTTCGTGGTCTTTCAACAAATTTGGAAAAACATTTTTTGCAAAATCATAAAACGTATTTTCCGGAATATAGTCAAAAATTCTATAATCAAACACATAAATTCCTGTATTGATAAAGTTGCTCTTTGCCTCTTCTACGGACGGTTTTTCTTGAAATTCCGTAATATAACCTGTTTCATCTGTCACAACGACACCAAAGTGCGAAACTTCTTCATGCGGAATTTCTTTAATCCCGATTGTTGCGATTGCACCGGATTTTCTGTGTATATCAATACCTTTTTGCAAATCTGCATTAGAAAGTCCGTCTGCCGACAAAACTAAAAATTCATCACCTTTATCAAAGAAAAACTGGCATTTTTTCAAGCCACCTGCCGTTCCCGAAAGGGTATCTTCTTTTATAAACTTAAAATTCACACCAAAATTGATATTTTCATAACGATTAATGATTTTTTCAGCCAGATAATGTGTATTTGACACGATATCCTTAACCCCGATAGATTTCAAGTTATCAACAAGAATATCCATAACAGGGCGATTAGCGACAGGCACAAGAGGTTTTGGCACCGATTTTGTCAGAGGATCCAATCTGCTTCCGACACCTGCTGCCATAATCATTGCTTTAATTGTTTTGTTACTCATAAAGATACACCCCGCATACCTGAAATTATCTAACCTATGGCTCTCATGATTACACAAATACTGGTTAAAAGCAAATTTGTAACAAAACTTCTATCCAATCGACTAAACATCTTCAAGATGTTTTGAAAGCTCCTTGAAAATTTGCGGCAAGCCTGTTTTTAAATCAGGATTTTTAAGAGCGGCCAAAATATCGGCTTTATTGCCTGATGCAATTACTCTTTCGACGATATACGGGCTTGGTAAATTATAAGCAACAGCTTCTAATACTCTGGCTTTTTCGTTTTGTAAATCTTTCGGCTTGGAAATTTTCAGCATAAAATCCGTTGCCTGCATGTTTTTGTCAGGATTTCTAAAATCTTCATATACAAGCTTAAAAGAACCATATTCGGGAACTTCTCTTTCTGCTCGGGCATGAAGTTTTTCTATTATTTCACTTGAAAAATCTTCAATATTTTTTGCCGTATTTTCCATAACTTTTGCACCTTTTGTTTTTATACTATTAATTTGTGTTGGATTAATTTTTACCATAATTGCCTCATTTCTATTATATCTGTTTTTTAGTTATTTACAAGTTGTTTATATCTGGCGATAATTTCATCTGTTTTTTCAGGATGTTTCTTGATATCTTCGGCACAAAGATGAAGATTTTCAAGATTTTTACCGCTAAGTCTTACATCTAAGTCACCATAATCTGAAAGTTTTGGTTCAACTGAGTCAAACCCTAGTTCCAATTTTCTCAAATGTTTGTAGTAATCTGTCAGATACTGATTGTATTTTTTAAACTGCGGATCAGACATTGTGCTTGGGGAAAGCAATTTTTCCATTGGTTTGTAAAGTGGTTCCAATTCCGGATGAGCTGCGATAATATCTTTGCCGGTTCTTAGGTCGTACGGAACATGTTCTGCTTCTGCAAAGATATTAACTTTGTCCCCTCTGAATTGCCATTCAAATATTTGCCCGTTAGGTAATTTGAAATTAATTTGAAGAGCTGTGTAACCAGATTTTCTGATTTTTGTCGGATTTTTTGCATCATAAGCTTCTTGGTTCATTTTCGCAAACATCGGATCAGTTTCGTCTGCTCTTACTGCGTAATCAAGTTTTACTCCTCGACGTTCTGCATACCATTTCAAATCTGCAAGTTGTCTTTCAGAAAGATACGGAATACCGTCTTGCCCCATATAGTTGCTAAGTCTTGCTATAGACAATCCGGTACCTTTTGCTTGTTTGTCAATTACAGCTTTCAATCTTTGTACTGTCGGTTCTGATTGAAGCTCGGCAGCACGGATGTAAGCTTCCTCCATTTTGCCTTCTTTGATGAGTTTTGCAACATCAGGATGTTTTGTAAAATCGGCAGAACGGACTGAGGTTCTTGTTCCGACAAGGTCACGAACATCGGCGATTGCGTCCTCAAGCGTTTTAACCTTGCCTGCATTGTCTTTTGCGTAATTTTCAAGTTTATCTTGCAAACTCTGCTCGCCCTTAGTTCTGTGAACCATAACTTGATTTTTGTCAGTACCGAAACCTGCTTTATTCATTTCCATAACGATTTGAGCTTCAGTAAGAGTTCCTTTTCTGTGAAGGTAATGGGCCGCAATTTTCATAGTATTACGAGTAGCTTCATCAACCGTCACTATATCTTTGTCATCTGCACCTTTTGTAGTATGCGTCACTAGCTTATCTTTGTTATGTGCATTCAAAAGAGGTTCCAGCCCTTCATTCATAACCTTTGAAATTGCTGCTATAGTTTTTGGGAAATGCTGTTGCAAATACTGAGCTCTGATTGCCATCTCAGGAGAATGATAATAATTGTTGAGCAAACTATTCGATTCTGCAATCGTTTCCATCATGTTACCAACATCAAGCCAAGGTTTTGTATTGTGCAAATTAGGATCTATAAAGTAATCAATAAATTTCTGTTCTTCTCTTGTTGCAGTCTTTTTGAAGGCTTTCAATTCTGCATCGTAAACCTTTTGAATTGTAGGTGAAGCTTCAATCACATATTGCCCAATAGGTGTTTCGTGTTTGCTGTGCCCAAGTTCATGCTCAAGAACAGAAATATCATCACCGACTTGCAATCTGTTGTCCAAAGGAGAACTGAAATTACTTCTCAATTTATCTTTCAAACTTTCCAAATGATTTACATGCTTATCTAACGCAATCAATTCTTCAGCAGGCATTTGCTTCATAAGACCTACAAGCATAGCTTTATCTGATTGTGCGGTAATTAATTTATTTAGCTCAATTTCGGTTGTAACACCGTCATTACGGCTCTTGATTGTCAAGTTGTCGCCTGAGAATTCGATATCATAAACTTTGCCATTGTGAGATGAAACAAACTTGTTTTCGTTAATAACTTCAAAAGTTTGTTTGTCGTTCATCAAGACATTGCCGTCTTTGTCTGTAATTTTGTAATCAATAATTCTGTTACCCTGCGGATCATCCTCGTAATGATATTGAGTACGAGTTCCGTCATTTGAGGTCATATCTTTTTCAACGGTTTTAATACCTGTTTCTTTGTCGACTTTGCCACTACTTAAGATTTTTGTTTTGCCGGTCGCAACATCACGAACTCTAACATCAAACACTCCGGGGATATCCGACGGTGAATAATATTCATAGTAAATCGGTTTACCGTTTTTATCTCTTACTATTTTTGTTTGTGTTGTTGTCGCATCATAGCGACCGTTAGGTGTATTAAATTTTTGTTTTACTCCCAACTCTCTATCAAAGGTTTTTACTGACACATTTTTTGTTTTAAGAGTTTTTGGTTTAATTTCAGTACTTGTAAAAAGTTTAGAGATTTTCGAATCAAAATTATCTTGTCGAATTGTTCCGTCTTTAAATTTAGTTTCCAGCCTTAGTCTGCCATCAACAAAACCCATAGTTGTAGAAACAGCACCGGATTTATTTAAAGCTTGTTGTTTTTTTATCAAATCCCTTAACTTTTCAAACAATGCATCATTAAACTTATCAACAACTTTACCGTCAGAAGTTCTTGTCTTTTTACAATTTTGCATAATAAAGTTTAATCCGTAAATAGAAACTTTCTCTTTTTGCAACAAAGCAGCTTTATTGTATAAATTTTCATCCACAAGACCGTTTTTATCTTTTGCTATATTTACTCTTAATTCCATTTCTTTTAAAGCTTCTACGGTCGACATATTATTATTTGCAGCCATTCTGCCTTTAAGAGCCTCAATCGCATATTTATAATTATATTCAGAAAACATGCCTTTAGCATCTTTTGCTGCAAGAATAAGCGAACTTGCAGCACGAGAAAGATCTTTATCCGCTAAAAGTTCTTTCATTTTTGCAAGAGCTTTTGTATCAACCGAACCGTCAGGAGCAATTACGTTTTCCAATTTACCGCCAACGTATTGAGGTTTAACTCCTGCATTTTTGAGTTCTTTGATTGCAGTTTCGTAAGTGTGCAAAGTTTTGCCGTGAGCATTTGCAACTCCAATCAAACCTTTAACGGAACTGCCGTCAAAACCGTTATCAAGCAACGATTTTACGGTAGCTACTTTATTAACATCAATAATTCCGTCATCGCTTTGGCAGGCTCTTAATAAATGTCCCACATCCGCAGACGAAACATTTCTTTTTTGGGCAGGATTTTTCAATAATTCTTTGTAATCGTTGTAGATATTTTTATCAAAGTTACCTTGAGCGTCCCTTGCAACGTGAAGCCAATCTACAACACCTGACGAACCGTTCTTTTCTCCTAAAAGAAACTCGACTGCCTCAAGGTTTTTCGTATTGATTGAACCGTCAGGGTTCATGCAAGCTTCAACATTTGCTTTACTAAATGCCTTCATTTCGCTAAGTTTTTCCGCAACAGGCAATAGATTTTTGTTAATAGTACCTTGTTGGGTCTTGTTCCAGTTGATGAATTCTGCAACCTGTTTATCACTAAAGCCTTTTGCCTGCATTTCTTTTGCAAAAGCTTCAAGTTCAGGACGAGCGATATCGTTAACCTTGACAGCTTGCTCAATCAATTCCGGATGTGGCACTGCAATAGGCTTGAATGTTGTAAATTGAGGTTTCTTAACTTCTGGCATTTTTGATATATCTCTTGGAAATTTTGCTTTAGGCAAAGGACTTTTAGGGAGAGTTGCCTTTGGAAGATTAATTGCCCCATTTGAAGCATCCAAAACTTCACTTTGCGAAGTTACACCACTCTGCTCGGAACCTGAGGTACGATTACCTAAAAACTCCTGAGTTCTTGTGGCAACATCATCTTGAACTTTTGTATCTTTTAACGGTGGTTTTGGATCTGTCGAAATTTTCGGAACTTCCAACCATTCGATTTCGCCCAATTTTTTCATGTTTTTAGGATTAATCCACCCGTTAGGATTTGTTTTAGAATACAAAGCGGCATTTATATAAACTTCCGGTTCAGCAATATCCCCGATAAATTCCGTTTCTTTTTTGACGCTATGAAGATCATCTGTCGGAACATGAACATCTTGAGAATAGAACAAAACTTTTGCATCAGCATTACCGGTAACTTTTTGTGCATACCCGTTCATATATTCAAAGAAACCGTTACGAATTTTCTTAATTTCTTCCTCCGGCATGCCTTTTACATAGGTTTTATTAAGCTCAATATTATCCATTATCATTGTAGGTTTACCGTCAGTTTTTGCCATATAAACCCTTGACATTCCAACGACTTCGCCATTTGCATCTCTTAAATGAACAACATTAAAAGCTTTATTCAACAAATACGTAGGAGTTGCAGCACCGTTTCCACCCGTACCGATTGCAGTGCAACAAGTCGTTTTGTTACCCATAAATAAATCTTCCTGCGGATTTCTTTCCCAAAGCTGAATAGACATATCTTTTCCGCCAGCTTGGACTTTAACATCCGGTAACTCAGGATTGTCCCACTTATCGTAGTGCAAACCTTGCATGAAATATTCGGCTTTTGTCGCTGCATTGGTATTTCCGTATTTATTAGACGGATTTGTAATGAATTTGTTAAAATCACCCATTGCAGCTTCTTTGATGACTGTGTACAATTCAGGAGATTTTGCGTGGATGGAACACTCCGCATAAATACTTTGCATAAATTTCTTAAAGACTTCTTCTTCCGGATAGTCATGAAGATTTTTGAGCATTTCAATTATTTCTTTTTCTTTAGCAAGTGCTTCTTTTGGAATATCCATACCGCTTTTCATTATGGCTTTAAGAGCCTTCTCTGAACGTCCTATTGCCTGTGTCAAAACTTCAGGATTTTTATACATCAAATGAATTCCGGCTCTAAGAGCTCCTGCGGACTCGTCAATTTCTCTTGTATCAACTTTTTCAAGCAAAGCCAAATATGAGTATTTTTCATTAAAACCTTTAGCAGTTCTCGGAACACTCATCGGGTCAACGCCAGCTTTTTCCAAAACTGCCTCTCGAATTTTGTCTTTCGCTTTTTGTACGCTGATTTCACCCGATTGAATTGACTTTTTCAACTCAGTCATATCCAAATCTGTTTTTGCATAAATTTGTACAAGGTTGCACATGTCCATTTTATCTCTCGGAGAAAGATTTCTGCCCGTGTCTGCATTCTTACACTTGAGAGCGTCTGAAATTATACTATAATTTTCATCGGACAATTTATTAAGTTCATAAAGGGTCTGTCCAAACTCATCAGTTCTCTTATCCATCATGTGATTCATCGTATCAGAATCAATATATTTTGAAGCTCGACAAAGCTCACCGATGTTTTTATCAAAAAATTCATCCACATCTGCTCTAAATCTCTTTAAATCATACTCTTCCAATTTAGGAAGTTTTCCGTCCTTCATTGTCGTATATTCTGTATCAATACCGCTCAAGTATTGATGTGGAGTTTCATAAGCTACTCTGTATGTCGTTTTTGAAAGTTTCTTCAAGCCTGCTAACAAATCTGCTTCACTCAGTCCGGAATTAAGCAAAGCTGTTTGCATTTCAGGGGTAATTTTGTTAGGCTCAAACAATTCTAAAAGTTCTTTTTGATATTTGCTTGCCGTGTTTTTCTTGATTTTGTCAAAATACGACGGATCTTGCAAAAACTTGCTCATTTCACTACCTATGCTATAAAGCGGAGCCAGATCAGCAATTTGGTCAACAGTATAATTGTTAGACCATTTACCTACAGAAACGCTTTGGTATTCAGAATTTGCAAGTTTTAAAACAATATCACCATGGGCTTTTCTCAATTCACAAAGCTTTTCAAGATCTTCTGTTTCGTATCTTGGAGAAACTCTATCTACTTCACCAACCTTTGCATGAATATCGTTAATCTTGGCAAGCTCCAAAACCGACTTGCCATATTTGTCATAAAGGTTTGAAATTTTTACAAGTTCTTCTGCACTATACCTTGGCAAGGAATTATCATTATATTTACTATATTTTGTTTTTTCCATTAAAGGTTTTAGGATATCTTTGTTTTTGGCATAAGCCGGAAGCAACGCCACGATATCTTCAACAGAAAACATCTCAAAATCCTTACCGGAAGTTTTGTCTTTGTACGTATAACTCAACAAATCAACAACATCTTTACCATATTTATTGAAATATCCGCTTAATTTGACAGCAGCTTCCGAACCTGCTTCTTCCGGATGAAGCATTCTTATCAACTCATTAAAATCTTCATCCGTTTTCGGCATAGAAAGTTTTCGTTGAAAAACCCCTCCTTCATTTAGTTTTGAAGGATCGGCAACGAGGGATCTTTTTAAGGATGCTTTATGAAATTCCATTATGCTATAAAGATGTTCGTTTGGTGTTGTAGATTTTTGTTGAGCTGTCGTCGCTTCTTTCTGTCTTGCAATTTCTTCTCTCAAAGCTTGCTCCGCAGCTTTTGGTTGTGGAGTTTCTGTTTGTGGTTTTGTTGTTACGGTAGTTTCGGTTGCTTTCGGCTGCGGGGCTTCAAGTTCTGCTTTCGGTGTTTTTAATGCTTCTTTTATCTTCTTAACACCACCAACTATCTTGCCTCTATGACCGGCTATCAATGACATTACCTGTGAAAAGCCTTCGCCCTCAAGGTTAACTTGCCCTGTCAACGCCAAATCACCCATCA
>OLGZ01000121.1_pt1 | contig 74689 bp, 89 predicted proteins | sample 1605981 | NCBI WGS metagenome assembly OLGZ01 (sample SAMN03283291) | human gut metagenome | biome: human-associated habitat; material: feces | host: Homo sapiens | place: Peru | collected 2012
CGCCACTGGTGTTCCTCCTAATATCTACGCATTTCACCGCTACACTAGGAATTCCACTTTCCTCTCCAGTACTCAAGAAAACCAGTTTTAGTTGCAGTTCCTCAGTTAAGCCAAGGGATTTCACAACTAACTTAATTTCCCGTCTACGCACCCTTTACACCCAATAAATCCGGATAACGCTTGCTCCCTACGTATTACCGCGGCTGCTGGCACGTAGTTAGCCGGAGCTTTCTGGCATGGTACCGTCACACTAAGATCATTTCCTATCCTAGCCGTTCGTCCCATGCAACAGAACTTTACAACCCATAGGGCCTTCATCGTTCACGCGGCATTGCTCGTTCAGGGTTTCCCCCATTGACGAATATTCCTAACTGCTGTCTCCCGTAGGAGTTTGGGCCGTGTCTCAGTCCCAATGTGGCCGATCAACCTCTCAGTTCGGCTACGCATCGTCGCCTTGGTAAGCCATTACCTCACCAACTAGCTAATACGCCGCAGGCCCATCTTTAAGCGAAGCTTTAAAGGCTCCTTTTAATACAGAAACGAATCTGCATTTAATCCGGTATTAGCTATCATTTCTAATAGTTATCCCAAACTCAAAGGCAGGTCACCTACGTGTTACTCACCCGTCCGCCACTAGGTGGTAATCCAAGTCCAATCTTGTGCAAGCACTCAATCTTCTTTGGGCCACCTCGTTCGACTTGCATGTCTTAGGCATGCCGCCAGCGTTCATCCTGAGCCAGGATCAAACTCTCAAAAATATATTTATTTTTTTATTAGTTCGTTTTTCCTAGCTACTCAAATAATCTTGACGTTTTGCTCAGTTTTCAAAGATCATTTTTCCTTTGTTTTACAAAGGACTTTTACACTCTTTTTTGTCAAGTGCAATAAAAATATACCACATCCGAATGACCATGTCAACAACTTTTTTCATTTTTTTTGCTTTTTTTTGCTTTTTTTTAAAAAAAGACAATTTTTACTTATTTTTTATGGTATATTTAATGTCTTTTTATCTATGTCCTCCATTTAATATATGCTATTAACTAAATTTTATTACCCAATAACTGCATGTATTTGTCATAATATTTTTTTACATATTCATAGTCAAATGGTCCTTGCTTTAGTTCGTATAATTTTATTAAATTTTTTAACTCTTGCTTTACAATTATATCAATTTCTTTCGGATAGTTCATTTTAGCTTTATGATATTCATACTCAGCCTTATCCAATATTTTATATGATCCATCAGCAAATACTCTAAGATCTAGATCATAATCAATATACTTTATAACCTTACCTTCTAGTATAGTTGGGCTTGCAATATTGCAATAGTAATAAATTCCATTTTCCTTAAATTGTGTAATTATGTTATACCATTTGTTTTTATAATAAAAAATTATGGCAGGCTCTTTAGTATACCAAACTCTTCCATCACTATTATTAACTTTTGCTCGTTTATTCCCAAAAACTAAAAAATCTTTATTTATATCTAAAAGCATAGCTTCATCCCAGCTTCGGTGGATACTTCCATCGTGTTTATAACAGTGAATTGTATAATTATCTCCTATTTTCATGTTTTTCATAGTTTTCTCCTAAGTTTAAATCGTTATATTTTCAAATATTAACACCCACTTTTTTATATTATACTTTTTGCAAAGAAAATACAAGTTGTTTATAAAAATAGATAACAAAAAATACCTATATTTTTTATAAAGGTATTTTCTAATCAATTATATTTATTTAAACATCATAATTTTTATATTTTATTTAAATTTAATATGAAATAAATCTATATTTATGTCTATTTTGATCCAGCAACCAAATCAATGGCCTTCTGTAACTGATTATCATTTTCTAACGTAGGATTTTTTTCGTATTCTTCGGATTGTAAAACTACATTTGTTGGTGTTACACCTTTTTCATTTATCCAATTACCTTTTGGTGATAACCATTTTTGAATTGTGTATTTAATCATACCTCCACTTTTTAATTCTTTAGTTATTTGAACAGTACCTTTTCCGTATGTATTTGTTCCAACAACAAATGCTCCATAAGATTCTTTTAAACTTATTGCTAATATTTCTGATGCTGATGCGCTTGAACTATTAACTAATATAGCTACAGGATAATTTCTAGATTCATCTGTCGTAGCAATATATTTTTGTGTATTTTTTCTATCTGATATTTGATATATTACCTTTCCTTTTGGTAAGAACATATTAATCATATTTGTAACAGAATGTAAATATCCACCAGTATTATATCTTACATCTATTATAAGCCCAGAAATATTACTTTCCTCAAGTTTTTGTAAATTGCTTCTAAATTGTTCGTAAGTATTATTTGCAAAATTATTTACTATTATATAACCCAGTTGTTTGCCATTTTTAGTTAGTAATTTAGACTCAACAGATTCAATTATGACGTTTCTTTTTTCAACATCAAAAGTTAAGTCTTCACCATTACGTATGATTTTTATTCTAGCTTTTTCTGTCTCTTTCTTTTTTATTAAACTAGTTACCTCTATTGTGGATAATCCTTTAACAGATTTTCCGTTAACTTCTTCTATTACATCCCCCACTTTTATACCTGCTTCTTTAGCTGGAGAATTTTTAAACACCGAAAACACAATTATATTTCCCTGTTTATCTTGGGTTATTTCAGCTCCTATTCCTTCATATGAGCCATTCATAAGTTCATTAAAGTTTTCTTCTTCTGATTCGTTAAAATAACTAGTATGAGGATCGTCTAATGATTTAAGCATGCCATTAATAGCACCATTAATTAATTTGTTTTTGTCAACTTTTTTATAATATGAATTGTTAATTAAGTCGTAAACCTCATTAAATTCATCTAAATGATTGTTCTTTGATATGATACTTTTTGTTGTATTTCTATAATTTATCTCATTAACTAAAAACAAAGTTATTAAGACGGATATTAATATTATCAAAAATCCAAATAATAATAATTCATATATTTTAAAATCACTTTTTTTATTTAATTTATCTGTTATGGAAGTTTTATTAGAAGTTTTATTTAATAAAACTTTTTTTCCTTTTTTGTTTTCCATTTTTTACCTCCGCATAATAAAAGTATATCATAAAATGCAAAAAAGTAACTATAAAAGTTACTTTAGACTGCCAATTATTTATTATCAAAATATTTATTTATTTATTGGTAAAGTTGTAACTGATTTTGCAACATCTAGTAACTCTTCTTTAGACATATCACTTGATACCATATAATAATCTACACCATCACTTGACCATGTAATAGATGAATTATCAACTACGGCAATAGTATCTGAAAACATATCTATTTCTCCATTAGTTGGAATAACAGTTAACTCATCTTCTTTCATGGTTGGTTCTTCAACTAACATGAAAGATTTATTACCAGAAAACGTAAGAATTATTCTAGATCCCGTATCCATTTGAACAGTTTTTTCAGTTTTAAGATATGTTCCCTCTGGCAAATACATTGGATATATAGCATCATCTAATTTAGAAACTTTAAAATCATTATCAGAATCTTTCATATATGTTTCCATGTTTTCCTCTAAAATAAAATAATTTTTATTAAATTTTGCCTTCATATCTATAGTTGTATAATCAACTTTCATATTAACGTTTCCATCCTTATCATATACATATACACTTTTTATTATATAATTTTTATCAACTATTACTTTTTGATATGTTAAATTGGAATTGTTTTTGTAGTTAACTTTACTCTTAAATACATAATTTCCGTCTTTTTTCTTCATACTAAGTTTAGGATCGCTTTTCATATCATTTATGACAGATTGTAATAAATAACTTTGTGAATTATTATATGGCCATTTACTTTGAAACTTAAAGCTTTTATTAAGTGATGGGGTTAATACGTAAACACCATCTTCATTCTTTAATATTATTTGCTCGTGATTATTTGTTTTATTCCTTAAAGATACTCTATAATTATCTTTTTTCTTATATGAAACTGAAACATCATATTTATATTTATCTTCATTATTAATTAATTCCATTTCTGCATCAATTTTATAACCATTTGAATTGTTTATTTTCTTATCTATTTTATTTAGAATACCTTTTTTGTCAGTTTTCCCGCAGCCAGTTAAACATATCACAAAAAACATGGTTAGCAAAAAGCTAAAAACTTTTTTCATTTATTCACATTCACCTCTTTTGATTTTCAATTAATTATATGGCTTATTTTTATTAATATTCACGTATAAAAAAATTTTTTTTGATTATCATATAAGTATAAAAGGAGGAAAATCATGAAAACATTACAAATAATATCTCTTACAGTTATGATAATAGGTGCACTAAACTGGGGATTAATTGGATTATTTAATTTTGATTTAGTCGCAACTATTTTCGGCGGCACTGGGGCAATAGGTTCTAAAATAGTATATATACTAGTTGGCATTTGTGGTTTAATTAGTATTAAAACTTTATCCGAATTAATAAACGATGTAAAATAAAAACAATTTTCTTTTGAACTGTGCCATCAGAGTAGACATCAATAAAAAATAGTTCAAGAAATTATATTGAAATACACTTTCGAAAGAGGTGTATTTTTTATGGCCAAAAAATGGCAAAAATTTCAAAAGTATGCACAAAAAAAGATGTATAAGAATTAATCTTGCATTCAGATTAGGAATTTCAATATACATCTTATGAATACAAAGCAATATGAAAATCAAATGGAATTCAAATATCTTTGTTTATAAATTGATGATTCTCTTATTAAAAGCTGTAACGATACTTTAAAAAAACTTTGCGCAACAGTAATATTACATCTTTACAATAATGTATTCAACTTGTAGAAGAATAGATATTATTTTATAATAAAACTAGAAACGAAAAAAGGTTTCCTCTTTTTAATTTAATGTTTTTTTATTATCATCACCTAAATAGAGCTAACATCACTTTGAAAAATTTTTCATTTTCTAATATTTTATATCGGTTAATGTTAATCCACAAGCCGGAGCAACATAACAAATTTTTTTTGAAATTTTGCCACAAAGCATATCTTTTATCAATTTAGGATCACTATTTTCTTCACCTAATTTTATTAATGCGCCAACCATTGCTCTTACTTGGTATTTTAAAAAGCCTTTTGCCTTAAAAGTTATAGTAATAATATCTTTGTGTTTTTTTAAACTAGCATGGGTTATGATTCTTCTTTTGTCAATTCTTTTGTCACTCGCTGAGGAAAATAAAGTAAAGTCATGGTTACCAACAAAATATTTTATCGCTTTTTTCATTTTTTTTATGTTGAGTTTTTTACAATATTGATATATGAAATCTTTAAATAACGGATTGTATATCCCCATATTTATCTTGTATTCATAAGTTTTTTGCTTAACCATATATCGAGCGTGAAAAGATTCTTTAACTATTAAAACATCATTAATATATATATCATCATTTAAATAACTATTTAATGCACCCTTTAATTTATGACAAGATATAGTTTTATCTAAATCAAAATGGGCCTTTTGACCTAATGCATTTACTTTTGCATCAGTTCTTCCTGCAAGTGTTACTTTAACATGATTATTGTTAATATTAGTTAATACTTTTTCTATTTCTCCCTGAACTGTTCTTAAGTTCTTTTGCTTTTGAGAACCACTAAAATTACGACCCAAATATGAAAAATTAATTAAATATCTCATTGTATCCACCCCAATAAAACTACGACGTATAATAAAATTACAGAAGAAGCAATTAATATTTTATCATAAATGGTTACTTTGTTTTCGTGATAATTAGTCCTCTTTGAATTACCATAAAATCTTAATCTCATGGCTTTTATCATTTTTCTAGATTGCCTATAAGATATTTTGGCAGCTATAATAATCGTTTTAAAAAATGATTTTATACTATTCCTTTTATATTTTATTCCCCTGTAAGACATTGATTTTTTAACTATTCTATATTCATCAAATATAGTTGATATAAATTTTATGTTCATGGCTATCTTTAAAGATATTTTACTAACTGGTATTTTTAAATTATTTAAAAAATCAAAATTACGATTAAAACCCCAAGCTATTTCACTTAATGATGTTGTAAACGTAAGTATGGAGAATAATAAAATAAGAAGTATTAGTTTTAATAATATAAATACTGAAAAACTAAAACTACTAGATAATATAATTATTAATGCAAAAATAAATGCGTATATAAACCATAAACTAAGAGCATTTTTCAAATAGATATAGATGCTTATTTTTGTTGTAAATATTATTATTAATAAAACAGTCAAAACTATTATAAACGATAAATAATCCTTTATTAATAAAATCGTAAGAGATAACATAAGAAACCAAATAATTTTCATTTTAGAGTTCATAAGATGCATTAAGGAATGACCAGTTATATATCTAAAAAACGGGCAATAATTATTCATTGATTGCAACTCCTTTTTTAACTTTGTTAATTTCTCTTACAAGGCTATTTATATTAGGTAAATAACCTAAGTCAATACCAATTTTATCATATATTAATTTTTCTATTTTTATAATGCTTGGTATTGGAGTGTTATTTTTTTTAAGGATTTCAACAGAAGAAAAAACATCTACTTTATCTCCTACTTTAACTAATAAACCATTATTCAAAATAATTACGTTATCAACTATTTCATAAAGCATATCAACATCATGAGTAACTATTATTATTGTTTTACCATATTCATTTTTTAGTTTTAAAAGGGATCTCATTAGTCTTTTTTTGCTATTATTATCAAGCCCTATTGTAGGCTCATCCATTATAAGTAATTTAGGATTAGAAATCAAAACCGATGCAATTGCAACTAATCTTTTTTCTCCATTATTCAGGCTAAAAGGATTACGCTTTACATATGTTTCATTTAGTCCGACCATTTTAAGAATTTTAGTAAGTCTACTTTCTAGTTTTTTATTTTTCTTAGAAGAAAACTTCTGTGAAAATAAAATTTCTTCACCAACAGTTTGACAAATAAATTGTTTTTCGGGGAATTGATAAACTAATCCTACTTTATATCTAAAATCATTGAAATTAAAATTCTTCCTACTAAGATTATATTTACCTATTATAACTTCACCTTTGGTAGGTTTTACAAGACCATTCATAAGCTCTAACATAGTTGACTTACCACTACCTGTTGGTCCTATTATTCCATGTATCAAATTGCTTTGAAAATCAATGTTTATATTTTTTAAAGCATATTTTTCATCAGTAACATCATCATTATATGTAAAACTTACATTCTTAAAAATTACTTCCATAATAAATCAACCAGCCTTTCTGGATCTAGTTCTATATAATCAAGCAAATTATAAACCTTAAGCTTTTTGGATAATTCAAGCATAAAAGGAACCTCTAATCCAATTTTTCTCATTAATGCTTCTTCTTTAAATACAAATGGAAATGTTCCATCTACCACTATTTTACCTTCGTTTAAAATTACTAATCTATCTGAATATAAGGCCTCGTCTAAATTATGAGTAAAAGATATTATAGTTACCCTTTTTTTCTTATTATATTCTTTTATAGTTTTTAATAAGTTATTTCTTTCATTTATATCTATCATTAATAAAGCATCATCTAAAATTAATATTCTAGGTTCTAACATAAGAGCACAAGCCAAAAAAACTTTTTGTTTTTCTCCACCAGATAAATCAAAAGGATTTTCATCTAATAAATTTTCTAAATTTAAAAGCTTTGATATTTCATTTATTTTCTTTCTTATTGTTTTTGGATATATTCCTAAATTTTCAAGAGAAAAGGCAAGTTCATCCCTAACTGTTTCACAAGCAAAAAAATCATCAGGGTTATCAAAGACATAACCTATTTCTTTTCTTATATCATAAAGTGTTCTTTTATTTAAAACTACATCAAATATTTTTATACTACCATAACTTTTTAATAGTCCTAAAATAAGCTTAACCAACGTCGTTTTACCAGAACCATTAGCGCCTGCTATTGTAACCCAATCTCCCTTTTTTATTGATAAATTAAATTTATCATAGATAAACTTATCTCTATAACGAAAGGTTAAATTGTTAATATCTAATATATTCATATAAAAACACTTCCTTTTAAATATAAGAGTTTATTATATAACAAAAATTAAAAAAAGCCAAACTTTTTTAATTTGACTTTATCATTTACAGGAAACACTAGGATATGTGCCAATAGAATTTAAACCTGCACACTCCACGTAAGCTTCAAACATATCATTCTCATTCTTTTTATTAATCATTAAATAAGCTGTGCAAGAACTATTTGAATTAGCAGGATTTTTAATTTCTGATTTTAAGTATCCATTTTCCTTTAACCATTTATCACTATAACAAGAGTTGTCTTCCTTTTCACTTAAATAAACATCCGCTCCTAAATTTTTTATAGTGCTATATAAACTTTCTACTTCTTTTTGATTGGCTTTCTTTTTTTGATTAATGACTAAAGAGGATGTAATTGTCATTACAAGACCTAATATAACTATTACTGCCAATAATTCAACTAGTGTAAAACCTTTTTTTTTCATGTTATTTTTCCTTTCCTTTTTGTATATTATAATCTATCATAAGTTGCAATTTAAGTGGTAAAATTTTGCATCCTATATATCCCAGCTTTGATGAAATACCTGGTATAATAATAAGCTTATTTTTCTTAAGCTTCTTTAGTGCATAAGATGTAACATACTTACTAGATAAGCTTTTAAAAGAAAATTTAACATTGGCAACAGAATTAAAATTTGTATTAACTGGCCCAGGGCACAACACTGAAACCTTAACATTTGATTTAAGACGTCTTAATTCCTCATAAATAGCCATTGTAAGCTTAAAAACATATGATTTAGTTGAATAATACGTATTCATTAAAGGACCTGGCAGGAAAGCTGCTGATGATGCCACATTAAGAATTTTGCCTTTATCTTTTTTTATCATCTCTTGTAAATATAATTTTGTTAGAATGTGCACAGCCCTTATATTTAAATCTATCATATTAAGTTCAACATCCAAATTTGTTTTATCAAAGTACCCAAATAACCCAAAGCCAGCATTATTTATTAATAAATCAATGTTTTTATACTTGTTAAATAGTTTAATGCAGTTTTCCTTTGAAGATAAATCAAGAGCCTCTATATAAACTTTAGTATTTATGTTTTTTGATAATTCCTCTAATTTTCTTTTATTTCTAGCTACTAAAATTAAATTATATCCACAACTACTTAGTTTTAGTGCAAAATCTCTGCCTAAACCACTTGATGCTCCTGTAATTAATGCTATCATGTTATCACCATAATAATTATAGCATTATAAATCAAAAAAAGATATATGTCTTTAAACATATATCTTAAGTTAATCTATTTTTTATAACATCAATTATATTAGATTTTGCGCTATATACATATTTAGGAGATGTGCCTGATGAATAATAATCCTTTTTTCAAAACATATGGAACGTTTCTATGAAATTTAACGGAAAAAATTGTCGAAATTTCATTCAAAAAAAAGAAGCTCTTTAAGAAAGCTTCAAATCATATTAATCTACTAATTTTAAGACAACCATTAAAGCATCGTCGCCTTTTCTTTCTGTTAGTTTTAAGATTCTTGTATATCCACCATTTCTATTTTCATAACGTTTTGCTAAATCGTCAAATACTTTTTTAACAGCTTCATTATCGTTATTTAAGAAAGCAAGTGCATTACGTCTTGATATTAAACTACCATTTTTACCATAAGTAACAATTTTTTCAAAACATTTACGTACTTCTTTAGCACGTGTTTCTGTGGTTGTTATACTCTCATTTTTAATTAGGGTTTTTGTTAAGTTAGAAAGCATAGCTTTTCTATGTTTATTTGTACGTCCTAATTTTCTATAAGCCATTTTATTTCCTCCTTATTTTTTTACTCTTCGTTTCTAAATGAAAATCCCATTTCCTTTACTTTATCAATTACTTCTTTTAATGATTTTTTACCTAAATTACGAATCTTCATCATTTCATTTTCACTCTTTTGAGTTAAATCTTGTAATGTATTTATGTTAGCCCTCTTTAAACAATTATATGCTCTAACTGAGAATTCTAACTCATCTATAGACATTTCAAGAGCTTTTGTTTTAGAATCGTCAACATTCTGTTTCATAAGTCCTGTTGCATCAGCAATTTCATCTAATTTAGTTAAAATTTCGAAGTGTTCGATTATTATTCTAGATGCTAATGCAATAGCTTCTTCTGGTTTCATTGAACCATTAGTCCAAACTTCCATAGTTAATTTATCATAAGTATCATCTTGTCCTACACGAGCTGCCTCAACCTCATAATTTACTCTTTCAATTGGAGAGAAATTTGAATCCATTGCTATTGTATTTAATTTAACATCACCTAATAATTTCTTATTAGCTTCTGCTCTAACATATCCACGGCCATTTGAAACAGTCATTTCCATGTTTAATTTTCCACCTTTAACTAACGTAGCAATCTCTTGTTCTGGGTTTATAATTTCAATATCAGCATCTTTTTCAATATCAGCTGCTGTAACAATTCCTTCTTTATCAACATTTAATTTAATAATTTTAGGTTCATTAGTATGGTTTTTAACAACTATACTTTTTAAGTTTAATATAATTTGTGTTACATCTTCAATTACTCCATCAATAGTTTGAAATTCATGAAGAACTCCATCTATGTGAACACTTGTTATAGCATCACCTGGTAACGATGATAACATTACCCTTCTAAGTGCATTACCTAAAGTTGTACCGAACCCTCTTTCTAGAGGTTCAATTTCAAATTTTCCGTAGTTTCTGTCTTCTACGTATTCAGAAACCTTAAATTGTGGTTTTTCGAATTTTATCAATTAAAATCACTCCCTTTTTTAAAATTATCCACGTGGACGTTTTGGTGGACGACAACCATTATGTGGTACTGGTGTTACGTCTGTAATTGAAAGAATTTCAAGACCTGCAGTTTGTAACGAACGAATTGCAGTTTCTCTTCCAGATCCTAAACCTTTTACAAAAACATCTACTTTTCTCATTCCAGAATCATATGCTGCTTTACCTGCTGCCTCAGCACTCATACCAGCAGCGAATGGAGTCTTCTTTTTACTTCCTTTGAAACCTGAAGTTCCGCTTGTTGCCCATGATACAACATTACCTTCTTTATCAGTAATTGTTACGATTGTATTATTAAAAGTTGAATGAATATGAGCTTGCCCTTCAGGGATATTCTTCTTAATCTTACGTTTTCTTGCTTTGTAAGCCATTATTTGCCCTCCTTTTTCCTACTTTTTCTTGTTTGCTACAGTCTTACCACGACCCTTACGAGTTCTTGCGTTACTTCTTGTAGATTGACCTCTTACAGGTAAACCCTTACGATGACGTATTCCTTGGTAAGAACCTATTTCCATCTTTGTTTTAATATTCATCGAAACTTCTCTTCTTAAATCACCCTCAAGTAGGTGGTTATCTAGTTCTTTACGAATTTTAGAAATTTCTTCATCTGTTAAATCATTAGCCTTTGTATCAAGATTAATGTTTAACTTTGTTAAAATATTTCTTGATAATTTTCTACCAATACCATGAATATAAGTTAATGCTATTTCAATTCTTTTATTTGGTAGATCAACGTTTTTTATACGTGCCATTTACTCTTGCACCTCCTATTATCCTTGTCTTTGTTTATGCTTTGGGTTTTCACAGATAACCATTACTTTCCCATTTCTTTTGATAATTTTACATTTATCACATATTTTCTTTACTGATGGTCTAACTTTCATATTATTTCCTCCTATTACTTTCTATAGGTTATGCGCCCACGTGTTAAATCATAAGGCGATATTTCCATGATTACCGTATCACCTGGTAAGATACGAATCTTATTCATTCGCATTTTACCAGAAACGCGGGCTTCTACGGTATATCCGTTTTCTAATTTGACTTTGAAATCTCCACCTTTAAGAAGTTCAACTACTTTTCCTTCAACTTCTATTACATCTTCCTTAGCCACTTAAATCACTCTCCCGTTAATATCTGATAACCTTTCGGTTTAATATAATTTATATATACTATCACCTTGTATAAACATAAAGTAATTAACTTACTACTTATTATATTCTTTTAAATTAAGTCGTCAAGCCATTTGCTTTAGTTGTCTTCTAATATTTTTAAAACTTCATTAAAAGTATCATATTTACTTTCACTTGCTTTTATAGTTTTTAGAACCCCTTTATTTTTGTAATAATCATAAAGCGGCTTTGTTTTTTTTGTATATTCATCAAACCTTTTAATAAATGTTTCTTCACTATCATCTTGTCTTTGAAATAATTTTAAATTACAATTATCACAAATTCCATCTTTTAAAGGTTTCATTTCCTTTGAATATTTATTATATATTTTTCCACATTTAGGACATGTAAGTCTTGAGCAAGCTCTTTTCATAGCCATTTCTTTATCAATATCTATATATATTACAATACCTAAATCTTTATTTTCTATTTTTAATAATTCATCATATTTTTGTGCTTGAACTAAAGTTCTTGGAAAACCATCTAATATGTAACCATTTTCACAATCTTTTTTTGCTATTCTATTAGAAATAAGTTTTATAATTACATCATCAGAAACAAACTTTCCTTCTTTCATTAAGCTTTCTGCTTGCATACCAATTTCAGTTTTATTTTTTATTTCCTCTCTTAGCAAATCACCTGTTGATATATGACCATAGCCATATTTTTTTATTAACATTTCAGATAGTGTTCCTTTTCCTGCAGCCGGTGGTGCTAAAAATATAATGTTCTTCATTACCTTCTGTATCCCCTTTCATACTTTCTAGCTGATAAAGTATTTTCTATTTGATTATAAGTTTCAAGTGCAACACCAACAACTATTAATAAACCAGTTCCCCCAACAGTAACACTAGTTGGTAAACTACTTATATTAGATACAATTATTGGTAAACCAGCAATTATAACTAAGAATAATGCCCCTAAGAACGTTGTTTTTGATAAAACACTACCAATATATTTTTGTGTTTCTTTTCCAGGCCTAATTCCGGGTATATAACCACCTTGTTTATTTAGGTTTTCAGCTAATTCTTTTGGCTTTAAACCTGTTGCCATAAACGTATATAAATATGAAAATAATATTATTAAGACTACATATAGTATGAAACCTGTTACAGTAGTATAATTAATATATTTATTTATAAAAAGTGAAAAATTATCATTTTTTATAAATGCTGCTATAAGCGATGGTATTGAAATTAAACTAGAAGCAAAAATTACTGGCATAACTCCCGCTGAATCTAGCTTAAATGGTATGTAAGTTTGTTTTGCACCATACGCTGTTTGAGTACGATTTGAATATTGTATTGGAACCCTTCTTTCCGATTTTTCTATGAAAACAACTCCAACTATTATTCCAACATATAAAACTAAGAATAATATAAACTTAGTAATACCAAGTGCTATCTCTTGAGTTGTTGTTCCAACTACAAACGATCCAAAAGCATCATTAATCATTGCCGGTGTACTTATTAAGATACCAGCCATAATTAACATTGAAATTCCATTTCCAACACCCTTTCTTGTTATTTGATCTCCCAACCATAATAAGAAACAAGTGCCAGCAGTTAAGATAACTGAAACTCTTAAGTATTCAATTGTAGTTGCACCATCTCCAAGGAATGAAAATGACATTACAAGTCCTTGGAAAAATGCTAATATAATTCCTAAGTATCTAGTTATCTTATTTAACTTAACTCTTCCAGTATGTCCCTCTTTTGCTAAATTTGAAAAATAAGGGATTATATCCATTTGAAGTAATTGCACTATAATAGATGCACTAATATAAGGCGTTACTCCAAGAGCGAATATAGAGAATTTCTTTAAAGAACCTCCGCCCATAACGTTTAATAATTCAAGAAATCCTAATTCTTCAGTTATGTTTTGTGTTCCTGGAACCCTAACGGATGTTCCAAGTTTATAAATAAATAATATAAGAAGTGTAAATAATATTTTTTTTCTTACATCTTTATTTCCTTTAGCGAAAAGTTGTTTAATGCTTTTGAACATTTTAAATCACCTCAGCTTTTCCACCTTGAGCTTCTATTTTTTGCTTTGCTTCGTTAGAAAATTTATGAGCTCTAACTGTTAATTTTTTAGCTAAAGTGCCATTACCAAGTACTTTAATTCCTGATAATTGTTTTTTAATAATACCCATTTCAAATAATAATTCTGGAGTTACTTCTGCGCCATCTTCAAATCTATTTAAATCAGACACATTAATAACTGCATAAGTTTTTTTGAACATAGCATTAGAAAATCCACGTTTTGGAAGTCTTCTGTATAAAGGTAATTGCCCACCTTCAAAACCTATTCTAACTCCTCCACCACTTCTAGAGTTTTGTCCATTTTCACCTCTACCACTTGTTTTTCCAGTACCGCTACTAGAACCACGACCTAATCTTTTGATGTCCTTTTTAGAACCTTCGTTATATTTTAATTCATTTAACTTCATTATCCTAAAATCTCCTCTACAGATTTTCCTCTTAATTCAGCTATGTGTTCAGCTGATTTTTGGCTCTTTAAAGCTTCTATACATGCTCTTGCGGTATTTATTTTTGTATTAGATCCAAGTGATTTTGAAATGATATCTTTAACACCAGCTAATTCTAGTATAGCACGAACTGATCCCCCAGCTATAATACCAGTACCAGCTTTAGCAGGTTTAATTAAAACCTTAGCAGCCCCTGATGTACCAATAGCGTCATGAGAAACGGTTCTTTCTTCTACTAAATCAACTTTAATTATGTTATTTGTAGCATTTCCAATTGCTTTTTTTATTGCATCTTGAACTTCGTTTGCTTTACCAGTTCCAAGACCAACTTTACCTTTTCCGTCACCTACTGCAACTGTTGCTGCAAAACGAAGACGGCGTCCACCTTTGGTAACCTTTGTAACACGATTTACAGAAATAACAGATTCGTTATATTCTTTTTCGCGTGGTTTACTATTTCTTCTTTCCACTTTGTTACCCTCCTTTTAGAATTCTAATCCATTTTCACGTGCAGCATCTGCTAATGCTTTTACACGACCATGATATAAGTATCCGCCTCTGTCGAATACTACTTTGCTAATTTTTGCTTTCTTTGCTTTCTTTGCAACCAAAGCTCCTACAAGCTTACTTGCTTCTATGTTACCACCATTTTTTATATCTAAATCTTTATCATTAGATGATGCGCTAACTAATGTTATACCCTTAGTATCATCTATTATTTGAGCTGATATGTTCTTTAAAGATCTAAATACACATAATCTTGGTAACTCACTAGTTCCACTAACCTTTGTTCTTATTCTAGCGTGCCTAGCCTTACGAGCTTCATTACGTGATGTTTTTTTTATCATTGTAATAATCTCCCTTTCCTATTATTTAGAAGCTTTCTTTCCTTCTTTACGACGAACGTATTCGCCTTTATAACGAATACCTTTGCCTTTATATGGTTCAGGCTTTCTAACTTCTCTTATTTCTGCAGCAAATTTTCCTACTGCTTCTTTATTTATACCTTTAACAGTAATTTCAGTTGCGCTTACGCTTTCAACTGTTAAACCTGCTGGAATTTCAAGTTCAATTTTATGTGAATAACCAGCATTTATTTCCAATTTATTTCCTTTAACATTAAAACGATAACCAACGCCTAGTATTTCAAGTCCTTTTTCATAACCTGAAGTTACTCCCTTAATCATGTTTTCAATCAAAGAATTTGTTGTACCATGCATTTGTTTTGTAGTTTTTATGTCACTGTTTCTTGTAACCTTAACTTTGTTTTCTTCAACAAAAACATCTATGTTTTCATTTTTGTTTAATGATAATTCTCCCTTAGGTCCTTTTACAGTGATCAATCCATTTTCACAAGTTACGGTTACACCTTCTGGAACCGTTAATATTCTATTTCCAATACGACTCATCTTTTAGTTCCTCCTTGTTTGAATTACCATACATATGCTAATACTTCTCCACCAAGGTTTTCTTTTCTAGCTTCTTTACCAGTCATTATTCCTTTTGATGTTGAAACGATAGATATTCCAAGACCATTTAAAACAGTTGGAATTTCTTCTGCTTTAGCATACACACGTAGTCCTGGTTTTGAGATTCTCTTTAAACCAGAAATTACTCTTTCTTTATTTTTTCCATATTTCAAAGTAACAATTATGTTATTTTGAACTTCATTTTTTTCTACTTTATAATTTTCAATATATCCTTCACCCTTTAATATTTTAACTATTTCTAATTTAACATTTGATGAAGGAATTACTACTTCATTATAACGCATTTGATTTGCATTACGAATACGCGTAAGCATATCTGCGATTGGATCTGTTACTGACATATGAATCCTCCTTTCGTATCTTTCTTCTTACCAACTTGACTTTTTAACGCCAGGAATTTCTCCCTTATACGCTAATTCTCTAAAGCAAATACGGCAGATACCAAACTTTTTCATTACTGAATGTGGACGACCGCATCTGTTGCAACGAGTATATTCTTGTACTTTAAATTTCTTTGGTCTTTGTTGTTTTACGACCATACTTTTTTTTGCCATTTTCTGCCTCCCTTGCTTACTTCTTAAAAGGTAATCCAAATCCCTTTAATAAGTCTAATGCTTCTTCATTTGTTTTTGCTGTTGTAACAAAAACAATGTCCATTCCACGTACTTTTACAACTTCATCGTAAACTATTTCAGGAAATATTGTTTGTTCTTTAATTCCTAAAGTATAATTTCCTCTTCCATCGAAAGCCTTATTTGATATACCTCTAAAATCACGTACACGAGGTAAAACGATTTTAATAAGCTTTTCTAAGAAAGTATACATAGTTTCCCCGCGAAGTGTAACCTTACATCCAATTGCTTGACCTTCTCTTAATTTAAAACCAGCAATTGATTTTTTTGCTTTTGTAACAACTGGTTGTTGTCCAGTTATCTTTTCTAATTCTTCTGTTGCAACATCTAAAAGTTTACTATTTAGCGTTGCATCTCCAACTCCCATATTAACTACGATCTTTTCTAGCTTTGGTACAGCCATGACAGTAGTATAATTATATTTCTTTGTTAATTCAGGAACGATTTCCTTAGTATATTTTTCTTTTAAACTGTTCATAGTTACCCTCCTTCCAGGTTAGTCTAATTCGTTTTTTGACTTGCTAGAAACTCTAACTTTTTTTCCGTCTTTATTTATTTGTTTTGCTATTCTGGCACGTTTTTTTGTTTTTGGATCAATAATCATAACATTAGAAACGTGAATAGCTGCTTCTTTATCAAAAATTCCACCATTTTCATTTTGGCCATTTGGTTTTACATGCTTTTTAACCATATTAACGCCTTCAACAAAAACTTTTTCACCCTTCTTAGCGATGATTTTTCCTTCTTTGCCCTTATCTTTACCAGCAATAACAATTACTTTATCTCCAACTTTTAAATTCATGATTTTTCCTCCTTAAAAGGCCTATAACACTTCTTTTGCTAACGATACAATTTTCATGAAATCTTTATCACGTAACTCGCGTGCTACTGGACCTAAAACTCTTGTTCCAACTGGTGTCTTATCATCTTTAATAATTACGCATGCATTATCATCAAATTTAATATAAGAACCATCATCTCTACGCATTCCAAACTTGCTTCTAACGATAACCGCTTTTACGACTTTACCGCTTGCTATATTACCATTTGGAGTTGCTTTTTTTACTGTTCCAACTACGATATCGCCAATATTTCCAGTCTTATGAGTACTACCACCCAAAACTCTTATAACCATTAATTCACGAGCTCCGGAATTATCAGCAACTTTTAAACGACTTTGTTGTTGAATCATAAACATTTCCTCCTTCTAATTTGTAAAGTGCCTATAAAATTACGGCTTCTTCTACTATTTCCACTAAACTAAATCTCTTTGTTTTTGATAATGGTTTAGTTGCAACAACTCTAACGATATCTCCAACTTTTGCTTGATTGTTTTCATCATGAGCTGCATATTTTTTTGAATATTTAACTCGCTTACCATATTTAGGATCCTTTTTATAAGTTTCTACTAAAATTGTAATTGTTTTATCATTTTTAGCACTTACAACTTTACCAATTACTTCATGTTTTGTCTTTTCCATTAGTAAACCCTCCTTTAAGCTTTTTTGCGCTCTGCTAAAATTGTTTTCATTCTAGCAACGTCTTTTCTTAATTCATGTATTTTTGAAGGTTTTTCTAAGTTTCCGGTAGCTTGTTTTAAACGTAAGCTAAATATTTCATCCTTAGCTTCTACTATCTTAGTTTCAATTTGTTCAGTGGTTAGTTCTCTTATTTCCTTAACCTTCATTTTTTTCACCACCATTTTCTTTTGTTACAAATTTACATTTGATTGGTAACTTGTGCATTGCAAGTCTTAATGCTTCACGAGCTACTTCTTCAGTTACTCCAGCAACCTCAAACATAACTTTTCCTTCTTTTACAACTGCAACCCAGCTTTCTGGATTACCTTTACCTTTACCTTGACGAGTTTCTAAAGGTTTTTTTGTTAATGAAAGATGTGGAAATATATTAACATATACTTTACCACCACGCTTCATATAACGAGTCATAGCAACACGAGCTGCTTCGATTTGTTGAGCTGTTATCCAAGCACCTTCCTTAGCCATTAGACCATACTCACCAAAAGTAACTTTTGTATTTCCCTTTGATTTTCCTTCATGATAAATTCTATGAGGTTTACGATATTTAGTTCTTTTTGGTATTAGCATCACGAACACCCCCGTTTTTTCTCTTTGAAGGAAGTATTTCACCCTTGTAAATCCATACCTTAACACCTATCTTACCATATGTAGTATCTGCTTCACTAGTTGCATAATCAATATCTGCTCTTAAAGTATGTAAAGGTGTAGTACCCTCATTATAGCCTTCACTACGAGCAATTTCTGCTCCATTTAAGCGTCCAGAGCATAATGTTTTAATTCCTTTTGCTCCAGCTTTCATTGTGTTTCTAATAGCTCTTTTTTGAGCCATTCTATACGAACCTCTGTTTTCGATTTGACTTGCAATGTTATCAGCAACTAACTGAGCATTCAAATCAGGGTTCTTAACTTCAATTATTGAAACTTGAATTTCTTCATTTACTAATTTGTTTAATCCAGTTTTTAATTTTTCTATTTCTTCTCCACCGTGTCCTATAACAACACCAGGTTTTGCAGTACTGATTTTAACTTCGGTCTTTTTATTACTTCTTTCAATTGTTATAGAAGAAACTGCTGCATTCTTTAATTTTTTAGATAAAAATTTACGAATTTTCATGTCATTTTCTAAAGTCTTAGAAAAATCTTTGCTTGATGCATACCATTTAGCAGTCCAGTCCTTGTTAATACCAAGTCTTAAACCTGCAGGATTAACTTTTTGACCCATTAGTTTTCCTCCTTACATTATCTTTCTGCAACAACCACTGTTACATGACTTGTACGGTGATCGTTTTTTGCAATTCTTCCTCTTGAATCTGGTACTGATCTTTTAAGTACAGGTCCATCATTTACATATGCTTCCTTTACATAAAGCTTTTCCTTATCAAGATTATAATTATTTTCAGCATTTGCTACTGCTGAAGTTAATACTTTTTTAATAACGCGTGCAGCTTTGTTATTCATATTGTTTAAAATAGACATTGCTTCACTTACGCTTTTTCCGTTTACTAACCTCATAACTAAACGAGATTTTAAAGCGGAAATACGAACTGTTTTCGCAATTGCTTTCGCTTCCATAATATTATCTCCCTTCTAGTTATTACTTCTTGTCTTTATTCTCGCCGTGTCCACCACATTTACGAGTAAGAGAAAATTCTCCTAGTTTATGTCCAACCATATCCTCAGTAACATAAACAGGTATAAAATCCTTACCATTATGAACCGCAAAAGTGTGTCCTATAAAATCTGGAAATATTGTTGAACGGCGTGACCAAGTTTTAATTACTTCTTTTTTGCCTTCTTCATTTAATTTTTGAACCTTTTTAAGTAATCTATCAAATACATAAGGTCCCTTTTTTATGCTTCTTGCCATTTTCTATTTTTCCTTTCTTTTATTTTTTACGGCTTACGATTAACTTAGTTGAAGCCTTTTTATTGTTACGAGTCTTCATACCAAGTGCAGGTTTACCCCAAGGTGTCATAGGTTGTTTACGTCCTACTGGAGCTCTACCTTCACCACCACCATGTGGGTGATCATTAGGGTTCATAACAGAACCACGTACCGTTGGACGAATTCCCATGTGACGAGTACGTCCTGCTTTACCTAAATTAACTAGTGCAAAATCAGTATTACCAACCTCACCTATAGTAGCCATACAAGTACCAAGAATTTTTCTTGTTTCACCACTTCTTAATCTTATTAATACGTATTTTTCTTCACGTCCAAGAATTTGCGCACTAGATCCTGCACTACGTGCAAGTTGTGCTCCTTTTCCTGGCTTTAATTCGATGTTATGAATTACAGTACCAACAGGAATGTTCATAATTGGCATAGCGTTGCCAACTTTAACATCAACGTTTTGACCGCTAACAATTATATCTCCAATCTTTAATCCCTTAGGAGCTATAATATATCTTTTTTCACCATCTTTGTAATTGATAAGTGCTATATTTGCACTTCTATTTGGATCGTATTCAATAGCAGCTACTTTTCCTGTAATATCAAATTTATTTCTTTTGAAATCAATTAAACGATATTTACGTTTTTCTTCACCGCCACGATGTCTTACTGTTATACGACCTAAGTTATTACGACCACTTGTTTTTTTCTTATTAACTACTAAGCTTTTTTCAGGAGTATTTTTAGTTATTTCATCATTAACCAAAGTACTCATTTGTCTTCTAGCATTTGTAGTTGGTCTGAACTTTTTAACTGGCATTATATTTCCTCCTTATTAGCTTAATTCTAACTTGCTGCCTTCAGCTAAAGTTACTATTGCTTTCTTATAAGCTTTAGTTTTTCCTTCATAACGTCCTACTCTTTTTTTCTTAGCACGAACGTTTACAGTATTGACGTTTGTAACCTTAACGTCGAAAGCTTTTTCAACAGCTTGTCTTATTTGAACTTTATTGGCATCCTTAGATACTTTTAATACAACTTTTTTACCATCAGCTGAAATATTAGCTGATTTTTCAGTTACTACTGGTGCTTTTATTATTTCTTTCATTATTTAAGCACCTCCTCAACATATTTTAATGCATCTTGTGTGATAACTAATTTATCACAATATAAAACATCATAAGTATTTAATTCATTTGCTAAAACTAATTTAATAGAACCAATATTTCTTGTTGCTAAAATTAAGTTTTCAGTTAATTCAGTAGTAACAATTAATAATTTTCCATTTAAATTTAAGCTTTCTAATAGTTTTAACATATCTTTTGTTTTGTTTGTTTCAATATTAATATTTTCTAAAACAACAACTTCTTTATCATTTGCTTTATAAGTTAATGCTGACTTAAGAGCTAAACGACGAACCTTTTTATTCATCTTTTTTGTGTAGTTTCTATCTGAACTTGGTCCAAATACTACACCACCACCAACCCAGTGTGGTGCTCTAGTAGACCCTTGACGAGCATTACCAGTTCCTTTTTGTCTCCATGGCTTTCTTCCTCCACCTGAAACATCACTACGAGTCTTAGTAGCATGAGTTCCCTGTCTTTGATTAGCCATCGCTAAATTTATATGTTCATAGACAACTTGATCATTTGGAGCAATCCCCCAAACACTATCATCTAATTTAATGTCTTTAATTTTTTCACCTTTTAAATTTAAAAGTGCTGTCTTTGGCATTTTAAAATCCTCCTTTCATCACAAGTATAAAATCTTTTTTTCTAAGCTATTATTCTGCTGTTTCTTGTGATGCTTCGTTTATCTCGCTTTCAACTTGTTCTAAAGCCTCAGGTTTATTAGCTTCATAATTTACTAGTTCAACCTTTTCTTTTTTTACATTTGGCTTTTTAACAGCTGATTTGATGATAACTAAAGACTTTTTAGCACCTGGAACATTACCCTTAATTAAAATTACATTTTCTTCAGGCATTACAGCTACTACTTCTAAATTTTGCATTGTAATAGTAACATGTCCCATGTGTCCTGGTAATTTCTTACCCTTAAATACACGCATTGGCCTCATTGTTCCTAGAGAACCAACACCTCTATGATATTGAGATCCGTGTCCCATTGGACCTCTTGATTGATTATAACGTTTAATAACGCCTTGGAATCCTTTACCCTTAGAGATTCCTGTAACATCAACCATTTCTCCTTCTTCAAAAACTTCAACCGAAAGTTCTTGACCAAGTTCATATTTACTAATATCAACTCCGCGAATCTCTTTTAAGAAGCGCTTAGGAGCAGTATTAGCTTTTGCTAGATGACCTTTTTCTGCTTTGTTACTTAACTTTTCTCTTTTAGTATCAAAAGCTAATTGGATAGCTTCATAACCATCAGTTTCTACAGTTTTAATTTGAGTTACAACGTTTGGTTCTACTTCAACAACTGTAACTGGAATTAATTTACCATCCTTAGAAAAAACTTGAGTCATTCCTAGCTTACGACCTAAGATTCCTTTTCTTTCCATTTTTTCCTCCTATAATTATTTAATTTCGATATCAACACCACTTGGTAAATCAAGATGTTGTAAAGCATCAATTGTTTCCTTACTTGGTTCTGTAATATCAATTAATCTTTTGTGAGTACGCATTTCGAATTGTTCGCGTGAATCTTTATACTTATGAACTGCTCTTAAAATAGTGTACTTTTGAATTTCAGTAGGTAATGGAACAGGTCCTGATACCTTTCCTCCAGTACGTTTAACTGTTTCAACTATTTTAGAAGCAGCTAAATCTAAAGAACGATGTTCATATGCTTTTAATTTAATTCGAATTTTATTTGACATACTTAATTATCCTCCCTTCGTCTATATCTGGTATAGACTAGCTCCGTAACGAATTACCTGATTCCCTTTGTCTTATAAAAGCAACTTAACCGGGTGTATCAGCAACCTCGTACATCTACGCATCTACACGCAGTTATCATTATATCAGAAGAATCCCTTTATTTCAAGAGGTTTTAAAAAGTTTTTTAACTTTTTTTCTTCATACAAAATTTTATTATTTTTTTTAATATTTATGTTAAATTTTAGATATTAAAAAAAACAGAAAAACATTATTTTTCCGTTTTAAATTTTTTTAAATATTTATTTAACATATCCAAAGCTTCTTTTCTTGGACTCAATTTTAATTTTTCTAAAGTAGATATTTCTGCTAATGTCTTTCCATTTGGAAGTTCAAATATTTCATCAAACCCAAAACCATTTTCACCTCTTGCATTATTACTTACTATTCCAGATAAAACACATTCAAATGTTTCCTCAACTTTTTTACTTTTTAAAGCAATGACCGTTGTATAATGGCACCTTCTTTTTTCTTTTACCGTTTTGCCTAACTTTTTTAATAACTCTAAATTTTTAATATGATCATCAGCATCTAACCATCTTGCAGTATGCACGCCAGGAAAGCCATTTAATACGTCTATTGAAATTCCTGAATCATCAGCAATGCATATATATTCATCACCGACTTGTTCATATAAATCTCTTACCTTCTCTAATGCATTATCCTTAAATGTATCTTTATTTTCATTAACAACTATTTTCTTACCCAATATACCCTCCATATCTTTTATTGATAATACATCATAATCTTTAAATATTTCTTTTATTTCCCTTATTTTACCTTTATTGCTACTTGCAACTACTATTATTTCTTTTTTCATTTTACCCTCTCCAGTCAATTACTAATTATCAACACTATAACCTATTTTGATATTGCTTGCAAGTACTATAAGTTAGAAAAATTAAAAAAAATAACTTCAAGTTATCCTTTCTTTTTCACTTTTTATATTGTAGTAATAAGTTTAAAGTAGACAAGTGAAAGAGGGAAAATATACAATTAAGTAGACAATTATTTATTTTATTTATACAATTATATTATTAACAAATTTATTCATTACATAATTCTTATCTTCTCAGCCACATTTTTCTAAAACAAAAGATGAACATGTATTAAACTAACATATTCATCTTTTATTAATCTATTAATTTTGCATGTAATACCATTCTTTTTTCTTTATCATAACATGACGAAAGAGTAAGTATTTTATCGTTTATATTAACTTCTACACCATAATTATATACACTTCTTTGTTTTATAGTATCTATAAATATTTTAAATTCATCTTCCGTTTTAAAATTAGTTGTTATATAATAACTTTCAGGCAAAATTGTGTAACTTGAAAAAACCTTAAAATGTCTAGTACCACTAGGTGTTGCAACAGTTATTATATGATTATTTTTATTGTTATACCAAGATGGCTTTATTACTTTTCTCATGGAGCCAAACATTTGATTATTAACAAGTCCATGAGCATATAAAATAGTGTTTTCACTTAAATTTTCTATATCATTTCTAAAATCTAGAAATACCCATCCTTTTTTATTACTAGTTTTATCAAAAGTATGTTTTAGATAATACTCATTATCATTAGTATGTACAAAAGGATAATTTATTTTAGTACCATTAACTTTTATCCAACCTACAGTATCAGGATTTATCTTTTTTAAATTATCAAAATTAACTTCTAGTATACTCATATTACCATACTTATCATATAAAGATGTAGTTGTTGTTACATTTTTATTTTCTTCATTTTTTTGTGTTGTTGTTTTAACTTCTTTTACATCTGATACTTCATATATTTCTTCTAATACATCATCTGTTTTCATATTTTCCAAAATCCAGTTTACTAATATTACAAGTAATATTATAAGAACAAATGATGAAATTGTAATTATAAAACTCCATATTGTTTTTTCTCTTTTTACTTTTCTTTTTGCTATATTGCTAGCTTCTGTTATATCTTTAACATCTGTTATATCTATAGTTTTAGTAAAGTCAAGTATTTCTATTACTTCTTTTTTAGGTATATTAATTGTTTTAGTAAAATCAAGTATTTCTATATCTTCTTCTTTAGGTTTAATATCTTTTTTTATTAGTGGTTTACCTTTATATCTTTTCTTTAATTCTTTTGAATATATCTTTAAAAATCTCTTAAACCATCTTTTCTTTTTTAACCATGCTATATCTTCTAAAGTTAAATAGCTTGTATTTATAACATTAAGTAAATCTAAATCTCTAGAAAGAGTATTGTTATTATCTTTTTTAACCACAATAAAAATCCCCTTTCTTTTCTTCTTATTCTATAAAAAAGTATAACATAATTTATTTGTTTTTTCTCTATGATTATTAAAAAACAACATATAAATGTTGTTTTAATCTCTACTTTTGCCAAATAGTCTTAACAAATCAAGAAAAATATTAATAAAATCTAAATATAAATCAAGTGCTCCATATATTGCTGATTTATCTAAGGCATCATAATCATTTTCATAGTAATAATATATTTTTTTAAGATTTTGCATATCCCACGCGGTAAGACCTAAAAATATTATTATTGATATTATAGAAATTGTAATATCAAATGACTGGCTTGTAACAAAAATATTTATTATAGACATGATTACAACTGCTAATAATCCAAAAATAAGTAATTTACCAAATGAAGTTAAATCTTGATTAGTAAAGTATCCATATAATGCTAATAATCCAAACATAACAGCTGCTGATAAAAACACAGTTATTATACTACTTAGTTTATAGACAATAAATATAGATGATAATGTAAGACCACTTATAATAGAATATACAATAAACATTATTTTAGCACCCATAGGTGATACTTTTCTTCTTAATAAAGAAAACGTTATTACAACAATTAGCTCTATTATTAAGATAAGTCCAAAAGCATTATATACAAATGAATTCATTGCTGGATTAACAAATGTAAAATAAGAACTTATAGTGGATAATAATAAGCCTATAAACATCCATAAATATACCTTTGTAAAAAATTTAGATATTCCATTTTCATTTTTATTTTTTATTACCATACTAATTCCTCCTTTGTTAATTATAACACTTATTTATTAAAATAATTATTAAAATATATTAAAAAAGTTTAATAATTAGCCTACTTTCTTTGCTTTATTAAACTCTAATCTTAACTTATCAGATACAGTTACTATAAATTCACTATTAGTTGGTTTTGCTCTATCATAATCAACACTATGACCAAAGATTTCTTCCATTAAATCTATATCACCTCTATTCCAACTAACTTCAATTGCATGTCTTATTGCTCTTTCTACTCTAGATACCGTTGTATCAAAACGATTAGCTATTTCAGGATATAACTCTTTAGTTATGGCACCTACTATATCTGGTTTTTCATACATCAAAATTACACCTTCTCTTATGTATTGATATCCTTTTATATGAGATGGTACACCTAAATCATGTAATAATTTTGTAACTGATATTTCCAAATTATTATGATATAAATTTAGTTTACTACCATCTCCCTTAAAATTAACTGCATCTAAAATTTTATTTTCTAAATCACTCATATCAAATGGTTTTAAAATAAAATGTTTAGGGCCATACTTAGATACACGCGCTATTGTTTCGTCTGCATTAAAAGAAGTTCCAATAATAACAGGCTTATCAATTCCTTTTTTCTTAAGTTCTTCTAAAACATATATTCCATCTTTCTTAGGCATTATTAAATCTAATAACAAAACATCAAAGTCTTTGTTATTTTCTGAAATTTTATTAACCGCATCAAGACCATTGTTAGCTTCTTTTACAATTTTTATTTTTTCATGATCGGAAAAATAATCCTTAAGCATTTCGATTAACCCTTCATTATCATCTACTACCATCATTCTTATTTGTTTTTCTTCCATAATACTTTCCTCCTTTTTTAACTATTTAGTATTGTATTACATTATTTTTAATTAATTTATCAAACATTGTCGAAGAATAAAAAAATAAAAAAAGAATGTAATACTACATCCTAAAAATATATTTTTATACTACGTTTATAACTTATTTAAGCTGCTTTATCATTATCATAAGAACTAGAATTAAAAGGACCACTAGCCTTTACATAAGATCTTCCCAAAGTACTATTGTTAGATTCACCTTTAAATTCATCTATTTTTCTTTCCATATCATCAATTGATAATAGATTATCTTTCTTAGTAAAATAAGAATCAAATAGTTTATCTATCTCCTCATTAATTTTAATATCTTCAGCTCTTTGTTTTGCGTCATCCAAAACTTTCTTTAAGTCTTGCCTGTTAATATACTGGCTAGTTAATCTTTTAACGCTTAAAGTAAGCCTTATATCTAAAAGAGAATCAATTAATCTACTAGTAAAAGATTGTGTTCTTTTTACTGGAAACATAATAACATTGTCATTAGATGGCATATATCTTCCTCCTTTATTATTAACTAACTTATCTTTAGCATAACACAATTATACTTCATATGGAAAGAAAAATTTGTCAAAAACAACTTATGTTTACACTATTTTATACACTTTATTATTTTTCTCAATTCTTCTATATCTATTGATGATTTTCCAAGTAAATATCCATCTATCCTGTCACTTAATAATTCCTTTATATTACTAGAATTTACCGCTCCTCCATATAATAATTTATAATTTTTAATACCGATAAAATCAACTATTTTTTTTATATAATCTAAAGTATCTATTATTTTATCTACTGATAATGCATTATCTAATCCTATTAAATAACTAGGTTCATAAGCAATATAAATGGTTTGATAATCATCTAAATAGACACCATTTAGTCCCTTTTCAAGCTGTTTTTTTAAAACTTCAGGAGTTCTCATTAATTCTTTATCCAATTTTGATTCTCCTACACATAAAATAGGGGTCATGGAATTTTTTAATAAAGATTTTATCTTTAAATTAATTGTGTTGTCGTCATCATATTTTCTTCTATCTTTGTGTCCTACTAAAGAATATTTTATCCCCCTTAAAGATAAATCATAAGAAGACACTTCTGCTGTATACGGTCCCTTATCAATATAAAATGAATCTTGACTTCCAAGTTTATAATTTTTAAATATATCAAAATTTAAATACGAGGGGCATAAAATTAATTCAATATTAGAAAAATCAAGAATATCCATTTCATCTTTTAATCTTTTGGCTTCATCATAAGTTAAATACATTTTATGATTGCAAATTATAGTTTTCAATTGTCATCATCCCTTTTTATTACTTTACGTACATTATGAATTACTTTTTTGAACACATTAGTATCTTTATTTATAACGCTTTCATATATTTTCAAAACTCTTTTTGCATAAACTACGGGGTTATACTGATTAGCTGTTATTCTGGCCTGCTTTGCTATCATATCCGCAAATTTTTTGTCACTGTATATTTTATATATTAAGTTTTTATATTCTTCTTCTGTTTCAAAAAATAAACCGTCTTGTTGATCTGTCATCACAAGAAGAAAACTCTCATCTTTTATTGCAACAACTACTTTAGATGCTGCCATAGCTTCTATTACAGTTAAACCTTGAGTCTCCGTTTTAGAAGATGTTACAAAAACATTTGCCAATTGATAATATTTCGGAATATCATTCCATGGCACCTTACCAGTAAATATTACTTTTTTATCTAATTTATTTTTATGAACCAAAAGTGCTAAATCATTCATATCTGGACCATCGCCCACTATTACCATTTTAGTTTTTGGTATCTTCTTTGATATATCCTTTAGATTATTAATCAAAAACTCAATGTTTTTTTCTTTAGCAATTCTTCCTACATATAAAATTATAAAGTCATCCTTTTTTATATTTAGTTCTTTTTTTAAATTTTCAAGTTCCTTTTTATTTATATTTTCCCTATAAAATCTTGTTACATCAATACCACTTGGAATTATATGAACATCCCTTTTAACTTTATATTTTTCCTTAAATAAATCATAAGTCTTTTTAGTTGGTACAATTAATTCTTCAACCGTTTTATCACACAAAAATAAAGTTAAATATTCTACTAATTTTTTAGATGCACCATCAAAATAGCCTTTAGTTATGTAATATATATATTCCTCATACATCGTATGATATGTATGAACAAGCGGAATATTATATTGTTTTGCTATTAGCCTTGCAAAACTGCCAACTCCAAATTCTGTATGAGTATGAATTACATCAAGATTCCAACTCTTTATTATTTTTTGGGCTCTAAGTGGGTAAAGACTTGTCATTCTAAAATCCAATATTCCAATTGGAACACCCGGAATCATTAAAACGTCATCTTCCTTTTTATAATGAAAGTTTTCACTATTTACGGTTACTACATATACTTTATGGCCTAATTTTTCTAATCCTTGTTTTAGCATTAAAACACTTGTTGATACCCCATTAATATAAGGGGGATAAGTATCAGTAAAAAGTCCTATTCTCATTTTTTTTAAACCCTTCTTTCCAAATTAAAACTATAAAGCCAACTAACATACCAAAAAAATATGTAGTAAATCTCCAAAGCAACATACAACTAGAAAGTAATACACTATTTATTTTATAAGCTCCAAAAAAACTTATAAAACCATATTCTATCCCGCCCGTTGCTCCTGGTATAGGTATAAAATTTCCTATTAACATAACAAATGCCGTAAGTGATAAACTTCCTAATATAGTCACATTATTACAATTAGCACTTTTAAATATGATAAATGGAATTATATATAAAAGACTTAAATTCATTATATTAGTTAAAACTGATATCATAAGTTTTGTTTTGTCATTTTTTAACTCAATCCCACCTTCATAAAAATTATTTAATCCATCTATAACTTTTTTTCTAAAAGTATCTTCATATTTTATTACTTTAATCTTTATTAATAAAATTATTAATTTATCTGCTAATTTCATTATTGTTTTTTTTGCAAAAACTGACAAAAAAAGAACAATCAAAACTACTATATTAATCATAAATCCTATAAAAATTAGCAAGTTTAAATTAATTATTTTTAGTTTTAGGTTAATTAAAAGTGCTAAAACCCCCATTATTATAAGTGCTATTTGATAAGATATAAAATCCTTAATCATAGCGCAACTTGAATCACTTATTCTAAAACCCTCTTTTTTTAATAAATAAATTTGAAATGGTTGACCCCCAGACTGAAAAGGAGTAATACCATTTAGGAATTGTCCGATTAAAGTTAACGCGAATGTATTTTTGAATTTATATTTTTTACTACCATTTTCTTTTATAAAAATATGTAAGCTTATGGATTTAAAAACTAAGGATAGCATGTAAGTTAATATTGATATTACGAAAATAAAGATATTTATATTAGATAATTCCTTTATTACTCCCTCTAAGTTATCTTTTAACGTAAAATAAAGAACTAATGACAAAGCAAAAATTAAAATAATTATATTAATTTTTTTATTTTTCATAATTTACTCCCGTTTATTTTTATTTATCGTCTATTACTTCTATACCTGGCATAGCATTACCGGATATATATTCTAATGATGCACCACCACCTGTTGATATATGGAAAAATGAATCTTTATAACCGAATTTTATTGCAGCAGAAGCAGAATCTCCACCACCCACTATTACTTTGGCCTTTGAATATTTCATCTCCTCTAGTATTTTTTTTGTTCCATAACTAAAGTTATCAAATTCAAAAACACCTACTGGACCATTAAAAAATATGGTATTACTTTCTTTTATATACTTAGAAAATATTCTAATAGTTTCGGGTCCAATATCTAATACCATGTTATTATTAGATACCGTTTTTAAATTGCAATACTCTTTATTTTTAGAATCACAATACTTTGTATATTCGTAACCATCAACAGGTAATATTATTTTTTCTTTATATTTTTCAAGAAGTTCTTTTGCAACTTTTATACTGTCTATATCATAAACTGACTTTTTTAGGTCATAGCCTTTAGCCACTAGGAAAGTATTAGCAATACCTCCACCTAATAATATATAATCAGCCTTTTCCACTAATGAATTTATAACCTTAATCTTATCATTCATTTTAGCACCGCCCAAAATAACAGTATACGGTCTTTTAATATCTTTTAAAATTTTATTTAAAGCATTCATTTCGCTTTGAACTAAGAATCCTATGCCTGATGGCAGTCTTTTTGCAATACCAACATTTGAGGCATGGCATCTATGAGATACTCCGAAGGCATCATTTATGAATATATCACCTAAACTTGCCCAGTATTTAGATAATATGGGATTACATGTACTTTCTTTTTTATCTGGTAAATCCTCATATCTTGTATTTTCTAACAAAATAACATCTTTTGGTTTCATATTAGAGATTGCATCTTCAACCACAGATCCGTGTGTTTCATTTACAAAAAACACTTTTTGGCCCAACAACTTGGATAATCTTACCGATATAGGATACAAACTATTTTTTTCTTTATCTGATAAGTTTTTTATTCTTCCTAAATGAGAAAGCAAAATAACTTTAGCATTCTTATCTATAGCGTATTTAATTGTCTTTAAACTCATTTTTATTCTATTATCATCAAGTATAACGCCGTCTTTGATAGGAACGTTTAAATCACATCTTATAATAACTTTTTTATTTTCTAAATTAAATTCTTCTATTGTTTTTTTCACGTTACCCTCCAATTCAATTATATCATAAAAAAATAGGAATTTAATTCCTATTTTACAGTTACTATTGTACTTGAATATTTTCCATTGTAAGCGGTTACTTTAATTATGGCTCTACCCCTTTGTCTTGCAGTTATAACTCCATTACTTACTGTTGCAACTACAGGATCATCACTACTCCACGTTACACTTTTATTTGTTGCATCATTAGGAGTAAAATAAACGGTTAAGGTATATGTTTGGCCTCTTGTTAAAGTAATAGCATTTGGAGATACATTTATTCCAGATAATTCAATTGTTTTTCTTTTTACAATAACAGTTCTAGTTTTACTAGCCTTATTTCCATAATTATCAGTTACATTGTAATTGATATAATATCTCCCCTCTTTAGAAGTATCTAAGTTACCTGATACTCTTACTCTGGATGTTATATCATTTGAGAAGCAGTCAGTTGCATAATATCCAGGATCATTATAATTGCTACCTAAAATAATTGTTATAGGATTTTGTCCTCTTAAAATAATAGTAGGAGGGGTAGTTACCCTTCTTGTTGTAACTACAGTCTTTTTTGTTGTCTTGTTTTGTCTTGTCGTAGCCACTTCTTTAGTTGTTGTTCTAACATTTATTACATTAATGGTTCTTTTTATAGTAGCCTCATTTTTAGCTCTATCTTGTACCTTATAAATAATTACATAAGTACCTGTCTTGCTTGTATCTACTCTTCCTTCTTTTATTACTTTAGATGTTATATCACCATCTATATTATCAATAGCTTTTACACCTGGATCAACAAACTTAGTATTAATGTTTATATTCATTGTATCTTCACCTATTAAAGTTATAGTAGGCTTTTCTTTATCTTGTGTTGTCGTTTTAACTTCCTTAGTAGTAGTTACATCATTACTTACGTAACCCGTTGTAGTATACAAATTACCGCACTTTATATAAGACTTATAGTTAATGTTTGTTGAAACTATAACATAACCAGAACAAATTTTAGATGCTTTTACTTTATTAGAATCAATGTTTCCTCCGTTTTTTTCTAACAACACGGACAAATCTATTTTTGTTTCTAAATCTGTCAAAACAATATTTTTTTGGGATACATAAACTTGAGCTTCCTCACTCATTCTCTGTTCCAATCTATTAAAATCATTTATAGTATATGTTTCTTTCTGTTTATTAATTACGTTTTTAACTATTATTACTATTCCAGTAATTAAAATAACCAAAATAACTATTATAAGTATAAGCATGCCCCTCGTTATTTGAAACTTTTTCTTAGGTTTAGTTTCATACTCTACATCAGTAGAATAATTAAATTCGTTCAATTTTAACCACCTTCTTTATTTTTACAAGATAATTATAACATGAAATATAAAAATAAGAAACTAAAAAGTTCCTTATAGGAACTTTACTTATTTGCGAAGTATTTAGCACATCTTACCATTTGAGATGAATAGCTCATCTCATTATCATACCAAGCAACTATTTTTACTAATTGTTTATTATCCACTTCTACTATATTAGTTAATAAACCATCTACTAAACTACCACATTTAATACCAATTACATCACTAGATACAATTGGATCTTCTGTGTACTTAATCGTTTCAGATTGATTAGATTTAAATAAATAGTTTATTTCTTCTTTTGTTACTTTTTTCTTTAATTCCAAGGTTAAATCTATAACTGATCCGGTCGTCACACCAACTCTCATAGCAGTTCCATCTAGTCTACCTTTAAGTTCAGGAATTACAAGGCCTATTGCACTAGCCGCTCCAGTTGTCGCAGGAACAATATTTGCCGCGGCCGCCCTTCCCCTTCTTGACATAAAGCCTTTTTTATGGGCAACATCAAGTGTTGACTGATCGTTGGTGTATGCGTGAACCGTTGTCATAAAACCTTTTTCAACACCATAATTATCACATAATAATTTCATTACTGGTGCTAAACAATTAGTAGTACAACTTGCAGCACTAATAATTTTTTCATCACCAGTTAATATTCTGTGATTAACATTATATACTATGGTTTTTAAATCTCCTTTAGCTGGTGCAGAAATAATTACTTTTTTAGCCCCTGCTTTTATATGTGCTTCCGCCTTTTCCTTACTTGTAAAAAAACCAGTACACTCAAATACTAAATCAATATCTAAATCTTTCCAAGGTAATTTAGTTGGATCACTTTCCTTATAAACCCTAATTTTTTTACCATCAACTATTATGTTTTCTTGATCGCTTGTTATCTCATCTACTTTATACCTTCTATGAGAAGTATCATATTTAAGTAAATAGGCAAGTTCATCTGGATTAGTTAGATCGTTTATTGCTACTATATTAAAATCTTTATCTTCCGTCATAAGCCTAAAAACTAATCTTCCTATTCTTCCAAAACCATTTATTGCTACATTAATTGCCATATATCATTTTCCTTTCTTTATTATATTGTACCATTAGTTAATCTTTAAAACAACTTCCTCCTATAAACTCTCTTATTATTGAATCAAATGGAACATTTTCACTTGGCATGCTTAAAATAACTCTAAACAAGTTAATTAATCTTATTGCCTCATCATAATTAGGATCATCTTCTAACACAGAAAATAAAAGAGGTTCAGCATAAGTTTTTAAAACTCCTAATTCATATGCTAAAGATGTATTAAATATAACATCGGCATCCCTCATGTAAGGAATTATATTTTTTTCTTCCTCTTTTCTTACATTTTCCCATAATTTAAGTGTTACATTAGCACTTGTTCCCCTTGTCATATTATCTCTTACTATTCTTCTTAATAATCTATTATCAACCGATTTAAATATATTGTGATTATCTATATTAAGTGGAGTTAAAGGACATATGAATATCTTAAATTTATTCTTATCAGGTATCATCTCAGTTAACTGTTCATTAAAAGCGTGAATACCTTCTATAACTAAAACACTATTATCTTCCATTTTAGTTACTTTTTCATCATATTCTTTTTCACCTTTTATAAAATTATACTTTGGCATATAAACTTCTTTTTTATTTAACAGTTCTGATATTTTCTTATTAAATAAGCTAGTATCTATTGCATCTATTTTTTCTTTTTCTGGTTCTCCATTTTCGTCTAATACACGATCTTTCATATCCATATAAAAATCATCAACTGAAATTGGTATAGGACTTAATCCCTTGCTTTTTAAAAATAAAGTCAATTTTCTAGCAGTTGTAGTTTTACCAGATGAAGAAGGGCCAGTTATTAAAACTACTTTTAAATCTTTTTCTTTACTTATTTTATCTGCAATATCAAAAAGTTCATTATTAGATATAGCCTCACTTACTCTTATTAAATCACCATAGTTACCACTTGAAATCATTTTGTTTAGTTCAACAGAAGTATTTATCTTTAAACTTTCTAAATATTTATCATTTTCTTCTAGTGAACTTAGTAATTTTTCATCTTTAATTAGTTTGAAATTTTCAAAAAAGTCAAAATTCGTTCTATCCGGTATCATAAGAACAAATTTATTATCTTTTAAAAATTTAACGTTGAATTTTTTTAATAATTTAGTATTATTTGGCAATATACCATAAAAGAAATCTAAAGTATCAGAAAGCTTATAAAGACTTATGCTAGAGTTACTAATGTACCTAAGTGAATTTGCCTTATCCATTTGATTTATTTTATTATAGTATTCTATAGCATCTATCCTAGATACCATTATTTTAGTTATAGGTAAATTGCTACTACAAAGTTCTTTCATTTTAATCTTTATTTTTTCTATTGTAACTTCAGATATTAAATTATTTGTAAGTATCTCTCCATATACTCCTTTATCTAAAGAGTGAAGTAATTTAACATCACAATTAAGAATTTCTCTTACCGCCACACTAAATAAGAAAAAAATACCCTTTTCATATGCAACATGACCACTATGAGATGAAATATCACAAAAATCAAGTGTACAATTTTTATTTAATTTGGTATCTAAGCTGGTTACTCTATTATCCACCGTTGCAACTAATATATCATGTTTATAGTCATCTTTATATTTCTCTGCTATTTCACTTATTAATATGCCTTTCTCATATTCTTTTTCTTCATTTTTATATTTAACTTTAATTAAAGACATCTTAAATCACCCTCTTATTTTATCCTAATAATATAATAACAAAAATATAGAAAAAAGTCACAATTTTTTAGGTAATATTTGTTAACTTACTATACATAATATTACTAGGGTGATAGAAAAATGAATTTAATTCCAACTGTTATTGAAAAAACAAATGCTGGTGAAAGAGCCTATGATATATATTCTAGATTATTAAAAGATAGAATTATATTCGTAAGTGGTGAAATTGATGATGATCTTGCAAATAGTGTAATAAGTCAGTTGCTTTTTTTAGACTCAAGAAATCATGATGATATTAATTTATATATAAATAGTCCTGGTGGAAACATAACTTCTGGTATGGCTATATATGATACCATGAATTATATAAAAAGTGACGTAACAACAATATGTGTTGGTATGGCGGCCTCAATGGCATCTGTCTTACTTGCAAGTGGAAAAAAAGATAAAAGATACATATTACCAAATGCTGAGGTCATGATTCATCAACCCCTAGGTGGTGTTAAAGGACAAGCAACAGAAATAAAAATAGTAGCAGATAGAATTCTTTATCTAAGAAAAAAATTAAATAAAATACTATCTGAAAAAACCGGCAAAGATATAAAAGAAATTGAAAAAGATACAGAAAGAGACTATTATTTAAATGCTTCTGATGCACTTGAATATGGTTTAGTTGATAAGATATTATAAAACGTAAGACAAAATAGAGTCTTACGTTTATTTTAATGTTTCAATTTGTTCTTTAGTAATACCAGTTGTTTTTGCAATTACATCTATACTTACTTTGAAATATCTTTTATTAAAGTTTTTTCTTTTTTGCAAGTTTTTATAAATTGTTCGTCAAGTTTAGACAAACAAACTTTGTATTAACTTTTTCTCTTATCTATAAACGTCTTAGTACAATCAAACAAAAATAGTATCACAAGAATAATCGTTATAAAAGGTGGTATCTTTTTTATAATACCTTCTAATAAAGGATTAATAATGTATATAAAAACAACACTACTAAAACCCCAAACCAGAGTCATTTCTAACGATATATAATGACCTATATGAAATCTGTGTGATGAGTAATCCCAAAAGACCTCACCAAAAATTTTTTCTATTAAAACCCCACCTAACGCTTCTATACTAGATAAGACTATAGAAACAACAAAAAACACAATAATAGTTTCTACAAAACGATTCATATGTAAGTTTTTAAATAAATATTCTGATATAAAAAGTATTATAACTACTCCAATACCATAAACAGGAGTCCACCAACCATACAAAAAACCACTTTTATAATTAGTTTTAGTTATTATGGAAATTATTGTCTCAATTAAATGTCCAAGAATAGAATATATAAAAAAACAATTTAAATAATACATAATATCACCAATTATAGTATGTATCATAAATTGTATTTTATTCTATTTATTATTTAGTTTTTTTGATATTAAAAGTTTAATATCAGAATACTTTTTTGGATCATAAGCTATATTAACTTCATCTTCATTAAAAATGAATCATATTTTATATTTTGCTTCTTAAATTCTAGAAATAATTTACTATTTTTATCTAAATCTACGATTACTATTAAGTCGTTGTATTTAAATAAATTTATAATATCAAATACCTTATTATTTATCCCTTAATAAGTTAAATTTAATAATTCCAAGTAGTTCCTTCTTTAGTATCCTTAAGACTAATCCCTTTTTCTAACAATTCATCTCTTATTTTATCCGCAGTTTGAAAGTCTTTATTTTTCTTTGCTTCTAATCTTAAATTTATTTGTTCTTGAACATATTTTATAAGTTCATCATCTGCTATTTTTTTATTTTCTTTTAATAAATCGAGAGATAAAACATTATCAAATGATTCTACTAATGCTTTTTTAGTTGCATCATTTAAAGAATCATCTTTTAATACGTCATATAAAACAGTTAAACTACTAGACGTATTCATATCATCATTAATACAAGATTTAAATTCTTTATTATATTTATTAAAATTATTTTCATCTACCATTCCATCATTAGTTAATGATAAAGTTTTTTGTTTTAATTTTTTATATGCTTTTTCTGCATTATCTAAATTTTCATAAGTAAAAACAAGTTGTTTTCTATAATGAGATTGTAAACACATTAATCTATATGAAAGTGGATTATAGCCTTTTTCTTCAAGCAATGATACAGTTAAAAAATCTCCATTGCTCTTACTCATCTTACCATTTTTATCATTTAAGTGTTCACAGTGTACCCAGTAATTACACCATTTATGTCCTAAATAAGCTTCGCTTTGTGCAATTTCATTAGTGTGATGTGGAAATATATTATCAACACCACCACAATGAATATCAAGGTGTTCCCCGCAGTGTTTCATACTAATACATGAACACTCGATATGCCAGCCTGGGTATCCTAATCCCCAAGGTGATTCCCATTTAAGTTCTTGATCTTCAAATTTAGACTTAGTAAACCATAAAACAAAATCAGCCTGGTTACGTTTATTTACATCATTTTCAACGCCATCTCTTACGCCAACTACCATTTCATCTTCCTTATGATTTGTCAAAACATAATAATCAGTTATTTTTGATGTATCAAAATATACGTTACTACCAGATATATATGCATATCCTTTTTCTAATAATACACTAATTAAATGTATGTATTCACTAATATAATTAGTTGCTGGAGCTATCGTTTCTGGCTTTTTAATGTTAAGCTTTTTAAAATCATCAAAGAAAGCTTCGGTATAAAATTTTGCTATATCTAAAACACTTTTATGTGCCTTTTTAGCACTTTTTACCATCTTATCTTCACCAGTGTCAGAATCACTTGATAAGTGTCCTACATCAGTAATATTCATTACACGATTAACATTATAGCCATTATAAATAAGTGTTTTTTCCAAAACATCTTCCATTATATAACTTCTAAGATTTCCTATATGTGCATAATGATAAACAGTAGGGCCACATGTATACATATTAATTTTATTTTTATTATTGGGAATAAATTTTTCAACTTTTCTTGTAAGTGTATTATATAATTTCATTTTCATCACTCCTCTTTTATTAATTATACAATAAATGTATGATTAAATAAAACGTTTTTTAATAAAAATGATATCCTATATTTTTATAGTGTCACACGTTATGTCTACTCTAGTTTTATTTTCTAATATTGAGTCTACTACCTTTTTTAAAAATAAGTCATCTAATATCATTTTTAAATTAGAAAAATCACCATCACATGATATCTTTTTATATACGTAATCAACTATTTTTTCATCATAAGTAATATTTACATAAGGAAAATTATTTATTATTTTATTTATATTATTTCTTATTATTTTTTTCGTGTCCTCTTCATTCGGCTTTGTTAAACAAATACTTATTGAAACTAATTTTTCAAGTTCAGTTTCTTTCTTACTATTATCTGTTATTGAGTTAAATCCAACGTTTTTACAAGTATTTAAATTATCATTTATAAATACTAATACAGTATTATTAAAATCTATCATTTTGGATGTTGCATCTTCTATTTTACCGTTTTTTAGTATTCTATAAAATAAATTTTTAAACTCTATACATCCCTTGTCAAAGTTATCAACTATAACAGCAGAATTTGGATTAGTCCTTATTTTTTCAAATATATTATTTTTATTATCATAGCCTACATATCCTGCTGTTGTTCCAATTAATTTACTTATGAAATGACTATCTGTATATAAAGAAGCATCTATTTCTATAATATTTTTTTCATTTACTAATTTTTCTAAATATTTTCTTGCCAAAAGAGATTTACCGGTTGCTTTAGGACCTCTAATTAAAATAGAATAACATTTATTACTCTTAAGTAATTCTTTTTTTCTCAAAGATTTAACCAATTCATCTATTATACTATCTTGACCTATAATAATATCTTTTAAATATTTTTTTAACTCATCATAAAATTCTTTTCTTTTATTATCTATATCAAAGAAGTTTATGTTACCCTTCCTTTTTATTATTTTTATTATATCTTCTTTTGTTATTACTTTTTTAGTTTGTTTTTTATTCTTAATTTTTTCACTTATTTGTTTTTCTTCTTTAGTTAATTCATATGCATTTTTAAAATCGCTATTTTTCAAGGCATTTGACTTAGCTTGTTTTATACTTTTTAATCTATTTTTAAAGTTTTCTAACGACTTATCTTCTTTTGTCTTTGTAATAGAGCAACTTGCACAAGCTTCATCTAATATATCAATTGATCTATCAGGTTCAAATCTATTACTCAAATATTTATTAGATAAAATTGCTATATCTTTTACTAAGTAATTAGGAACTTTTATATGATGATATTTTTCATACAAAGGTTTTATTCCATATAATATTTTAATAACATTATCCAAAGAAGGTTCTTCAACTAACACACTTTGAAAACGTCTTGCAAGAGCCGCATCCGGTTCTATAAATTTTTTATATTCATCAAGAGTTGTTGCTCCTATTATTCTAACATTTCCACGAGCTAGTGCTGGTTTAAATATGTTTGAAGCATCTATTGCACCTTCTGCACCACCAGCACCAACAATAGTATGAATTTCATCTAAAAATAAAATAACGTCGGGATTATCTTCTAATTCCTTTATAAGTATTTTCATTTTTTCTTCAAATTCACCTCGGTATTTAGTTCCTGATACCAAAGAGAATATATTAAGAGATATTATTCTTTTATTCTTTAAATAGTCTGGTGTATTAGAAGTTGCTATAAGATTTGCAATGCCTTCTACAATAGCTGTCTTACCAACTCCAGCTGGACCTATTAATATAGGATTATTTTTCTTTCTTCTAAGTAATATTTCAATTGTTTTTTTTATCTCTAAACTTCTACCTATAACAGGATCTAATTTTCTTTCCTTGGCCAATTTAGTAATATCTGTACCAATTTCCTCTAACATTAATTTTTTTCTTTTTAATCCCTTTACTGTCTTTTTGTTTTTTAGATCAAAATACATTTTATTAACGTTTATGTTTAAGGTATTTAAGACGGCACTTGCAACACCATCAGCTTCATCTAATATGGATAAAACAACTATTTCAATTGTTACATCTTTATTTTTTTCTTCTCTAGCTTGTATTACTGAGTTTTCTAATGCTCTTTTTAAAAGTGGAGTATAAAGCGTAAAACTACTTGGCTTTGTACCAATACCAACCAAAGAAATTAATTTATTTTTAAAATTGTTATAACTAAGATCATATTTTTTAAAGAATGGTATTAATTTACTTTCTTTTAAAACAGACAAAAATAAGTGCTCACTACCTATATATGGATGATTTAATTCTTCTTTTTCCCTTTCTGCTTGTTTTAATATGTGTCTTACTTCTTCACTAAAGTTAACAAACATAAGTATTCTCCCTTCTTTTCATTCTATGTTTGTTATGAGGAAAGTATTTTATTTTGATACAAAAAAAAGACCTATTAAGTCTTTTATACTAATGCATATATTATTATAGCAGCAACTACTATTATTACAAATAATATTAATAGTAATTTCCAAATGAATTTAAACCATTTATTATAAGGAATATCTAAATAATATAAACCAATTATTAATCCAACTGATGTTGGTGCAACAATCATTACTAAGTTATATATGCTTTGAATTATAAATGCTATAACGCCATAATATTGACTATTTGAAGCAGATATAGTAAATAATTGTCCAACAGTTGATATTAAATAGTAGAAATCACTGGTTAATAAACTTGATATCATTGTTGCAAATACTGTTTCTGCAACATTAAATCCTTTAAATATACTCAATATTTTATTTGCAATTGTAACAGATATTCCACTTGTTACCATGATTACTAAGACAATACTAATTAGCATTGCTGTTATTGCAATAGGTAGTACCTTTTTAATATTTTCATTTATACTTTTAATAAAATCATCTGTCTTAACATTATTAATAATTGCTATTAAAAGTGTTAATATAAATAATAATATTGAAACATCACTCATAGTCCAAGAACCAAATACTGCAATTGAACCAGTAGATGAACCTGTTGATTCACTAACTAATAAAGGAGAACCAATTATGTTGTTAAAAATTGCATAATTACCAATTTTTAAATTTGATAACCACGAATTGAAATCAGTAAATATCGTACAATTTTCAAATAATGATTCATACGGAATCATAGAAGCTATTATAAATAGAGTAAATATAATTATAGAAACTATAAATGCTACTTTACTTCTTCTTTCACTAACTACTTCTATTTTTCCATCTTTATCAGCTTTTTCCGTTAATACCGTAATGAATTCAGCTATCGATAAAACCGCTGGAATTAAGGTCCAACAAAATACAATAGATAAAATTCCCTTTTTTATTTGACCAGCATAAAATTTATTTATACCAATACTTCCAAACAATATTGTTAATACTGCATATAACACTTTATTAACCTTTTTTGTTTTACTTTTAGTAGTAACTTTTTTTGTTTTAGTAACCTTTAATTCTTCTTTTGTTGCATGCTCTTTAGAAGCAGTCTTTGGTTTCTTAGAAGAATTTTTAGGTGCGATTAAGATAGTTAAAACAGAAATTGATACCACAAATAATATTATTTTAACTAGTAATAAAGTATTTATTTTTAAGCTGAATGCTGTAAACAAAGTACTATTATAAATACTACACATAGAACCTATTAATGCAGCAACTAAAGTAGATGCAAGTATTACTTTTTTATCAATGGATAGTTCTTTCATTACTTTGTATACAAATGGTACGAAAGCAATTAAAATTAGAAAATCATTAACAAAAAGTGATAAAATCCCAAATACTAAAGTTGTTATAATAACAAGCTTTCTTTCCTTTCCTTTAAATATTTTAGAAACATTACTAACAAATTCATTATATAACTTTACCTTGTTTAAAATAGCATAAAAGCAGGCAACAGCTATTAAAAATACTGCAATGCTATTAAAGTAAGATATTGAAATATTAAGATTTGTTAAAAGTCCCCATACTCCAAGACCAGCAATTGTATTAGTAGTAACTTTTCCACTATAGTCTACATAAGAACCCGGAATTATTAAAGTTAGAATCCAGGTTACGAAAACCACAATTGCTAAAACTTTTAAAAGATTATACTTTTTCATCATAAACCTCCCGTATAATTATTTTATTTCTTTTTTTGGTCAAAATTATGTCATACGCACCATTTCATAACTCTGTCCTACGATTTAATTATATCATATTTTAGGAAAGTTTTTCCATATATTCTGTTATTGTATTTATAAATTCTTCTTTGGTTTTAAGTTCATAGAGTATTTTCTTGATTTTTACCCCACTTGGAAGTCCTTTTAAATACCAAGCTGCATGGGTTCTCATCTCAAGTATCGCAACTTTTTCTGGTTTTATCTCAAGTAAATAATTAAAATGTTTTAAGCATGTTTTCATCCTTTCCGTTGGACTTTGGTCTGGAAGAAGCACGCCATCTTCTAAATATCTTACAACCTGTTTTATTAAATAAGGATTACCAAGGGTCCCCCTTCCTATCATTACGGCATCGCACCCAGTTTCATCAATCATTTGTTTAGCGTCTTTAGCCGATAAAATATCACCATTACCAATTACCGGAATATTAACTGCATCTTTTACTTCCTTTATTATGTTCCAATCAGCTTTACCACTATACCCTTGGGAGCGTGTTCTAGGATGTACTGCAATTGCACTAGCCCCTGCCTTTTCACAAGTTTTTGCTACCAAAACAGCATTGATGCTATTTTTATCCCAACCACTTCTTATTTTAACAGTTACTGGCACGTTTACTACTTCTTTTACTGCTTTTACTATATCATATATTTTATCCGGATCTTTTAAAAGAGCAGAACCCGCTTGTGATTTAACCGCTACCTTAGGTACTGGACATCCCATATTTATATCTATAATATCTGGATGCATACTTTTTTCTATTATTTTTGCAGCCTCAACAAAGCTTTTTTTATCACTACCAAATATCTGCTGACTAATAGGTCTTTCACTCTCCGTCATATAAAGCATGTCTTTAGTTTTCTCATTATTATAAACTAAAGCCTTGTCGCTTACCATTTCGGCATACAAAAGCCCAGCTCCCATTTCTTTTATTATTCTTCTAAACGCACTATTACAAACACCTGCCATAGGTGCTAAGACAACTTTGTTTTTTATTTCTACGTTTCCTATTTTAAACATTAAATCACTCCAAACTAAAATTATTATATAATAAAAAGATGGCTTTTTAATGCCTCTTTGATCTTATGAACTTACGAATTTTCATAATTAAGTTAAACACTTTGTACCAAAATTTATTAATTACTAAATCATATTCTCCAACAAGTTCAAGTACGTTTGGATTAAATTTAGATTTAAACGTTGATAAGTGGTCTTCAAGTGATCCATCTATACCACCTAAATCACAATAATCACAGGACTTATCTAAACAATAGCATAATCTGTAAAACATAAGGCCATTGGTTATTTTAAGAGATGGTAAGATTTTTGTGTTTGTTCCAGCGTATAAAAATGATGCGATTTTTATTCCAGATGTACAAGTTGGCATCATGACTATAGTTGCTCCTGCAAGTGGATTATTACCATATTCTTTTTTTATTTCTTCTGCTTCTTTTATTTGATTTAAACAAAATTCTTTTTTGTTTTCGTGTTCTTTCATATCATTTTTAAGAAACTTAATATATTTATCAATATCTATCCTTGCAAAAAATAAAACAGCGTTATCTAAAAAAGCATCCATTAGCTTTTTAAAATATTTTTCACTTCTAAGTGCTATATGTTGTCTTTCTTCTGTACAATGAAGAACGCTTATTAAGTCCTTGACGTCTTCTTTATTTGTAGAATAACTAAAGTAAACTCCTCTATCCTCATGATACTTTCCTATGTAATTTCTTGTGTTTTTAGGAAACGTTCTTCTAAGTTCTTCTTTTTCATAAAAGTTACCATCTTTATCCTTAAGAGAAATAGCCATCGTGTATCTTGGCTGGATATATGCGTTTACTTCCTTTTTAAATCCACCATGAACAAAGCCTAAATTCTCTAATTTTTTGACTATTTTATCAGTATCTAAAGTAAAAGTTTTCCTTACCTCTATTCCCTTATTTTTCTTTATGTTTTGAATATTATCTTCACTAAAACAAATAAATGGATCAATTTTTATATCTATTGCACCGTCTTTCTTGGCATAATTTTTTAATTCTTTAACAAATGTTTTTAGAACTTCATCGTTATCATATGATGTAACAAATCCCCTTGGTATGTAAAATAATTTCTTACCTAAAAATAGGTTTCTTTTTAGTATCATTGCTCCACATATTAACTTTTTGTCACAATATAGTCCAACATAATCATTACCCCACGCTGTTTTAACAAGACTCCAAGCGGGCGTTTGCATAAATGATGTAGAAGGAAAATTCCTTACGAATTTATCATATTCTTTACTATCAATACCCGTTTTAAATTGATATTTCATCCTTATCATCCCTTTTTTTATTTTACTATTAATTCTGCTTCATCACCATTTTTAATTAAGAATGCATTAGCATCATCAGTATCTAAGTGAACCTCATAAGAAAATTTATCACTTATTCTTACGTATACGTTTTCTAGTATTCCCGGCTTTTCTCCTTTTACTACAATACTTACAAATTCTTTTCCTTCAAATCCATACCTTTTGGCATCTTCTTTTGTAGCATGTACATGTCTTGATGCTATTATAGCGGCATTTTTAGTAACCCTTCCCTTTGGTCCTATAATTGTTATTTCTGCTGCACCATCTAAATTTCCTGAGTTTCTAACAGGAGGCCTTACTCCAAGTGTAAATGAGTCTGTTTTTGATATTTCAACTTGAGTCTCACTTCTTTCGGGTCCTAATATTCTTACTCTTTCTATTTTTCCCTTTGCACCTTCAAGAGTAACTTGCTCATTACACGCATATTGTCCATGTTGTGATAAATCTACCTTTTTGGTTAATTCATATCCTTCTCCAAATAATATTTTAACGTCTTCTTTTGTTACGTGTACGTGCCTTGCAGATACACCTATATTCACTTTCATAAATCCATCACCTACTATTTAATTATAACATGTATAATCAATTAAGTTCAATCATATGTTTAAATGAATTTAAAAAAAGGAGAATAAAAATGAACACAAATTATTATGCAAATCCTATTTATCCAAATATAAATAACAACGGATTTGAAGTTACTAAAGCAAAAGGCATTACATCAATACCTAACGGTAACACAAACAATAACAATATGCTTGGAATATCCAATGCTGATAATAGCAATATAGTTTTTGAAGAACAATCTTATGTTGAAAACATATTAAGATTAAACAAGGGTAAACTTGCAACATTTTATTTTTCATATCCTGATTCGGTAGAATGGAGAGATAGAACTTATACCGGGATAATTGAAGCTGCTGGAAGAGATCATATTATTATAAGTGAACCAAACAGTGGTAAAAGATATTTATTGTTAAATATTTACCTTAATTATGTAGAGTTTAATGAAAAAATTAATTATAGTCCTGAATTTTATACTCAAAACTAAATATTCTTGTAAATAATATTCTATTTTGTTATAATCATAAATAGAATAGAGGTAATAATATGATACTAGTAATAATAACTTTAATTTTATGTATAATTACATTTTTAATATCACTATATAATCAAAAATACAATTTTATAAATATAAAACTGAAAAATGTTACAGAAAAAATAAATAGTATCTTAATTAAAAGAAAAAAATTATTAGAAGATTCTGAGCAAATAATAAAAAATGAGTTAAATACTAAAAAAGATATATATGAAAATTTTAGGGATTTAAACGAAGAAAGATTAGACATGATTAAATTAGACAGAAGATTACTGGTTTATATAAACGAATTTCATTTAATAAAAGATAAATATAAAAAATTACAACAAAATAGTGATTTTGAAAAAATTTCTTTTTCTATTTGTGATACAGAAGATAAATTAGATGCATATAAAGAATATTATAATGATATTATATTAGAATATAATAAGATTATTAAACTCTTTCCGTTTTCTATTTTGTCCATTATAAAAGGAAGAAAAGAAAAAGAATTCTTTGATAAAAAAAACATAAATGACAATGATTATAATGATTTTAAATAATAAAACAGAGGTTACCAATTAATCTCTGTTTTATTATGCTTTTTTAAATAATTATTAGTTTTAGAAAATGGTTTACTACCAAAAAAACCATTATAGGCAGAAAGAGGAGATGGATGAGCTGATTCTATTATATAGTTGTTAGGATTAGTAATAATTCTTTTTTTATCTCTTGCCTGTCTTCCCCATAAAATAAATACAACGTTATTTAATTTATCGTTAATTTCTTTTATAACATAATCAGTAAATATCTCCCAGCCTACTTCTTTATGAGAATTAGCTTTATCTTTTTCAACGGTTAATACGGTATTGAGCAAAAATACTCCTTGTTTTGCCCAATCAGATAAATCAGTATCGCATCTATCTATGTTTAAGTCATCTTTTAATTCTTTGAAAATATTTCTAAGAGAAGGCGGCGTCCTAACTCCCCTTCTAACAGAAAAGGATAATCCCATCGCTTCTTTTTCTCCATGATATGGGTCTTGTCCTAAAATGACTACCTTTATATCTTTAAAATCAGTTAATTTAAAAGCATTGAACAAATCCTTTGCTGGGGGATATATAGTTTTAGATAATCTTTCTTCTTTAACAAATTCCTTTATATATTTAAAATATTTTTTTTGCATTTCATCTTGTAATATCACATCCCAACTATTATGAAACATATAATCACTCCAAACACTTATATAATATCATTTTAATAGTACCTTTTCAAACTATTTATGATAACTTTCATCATTCATTCTTTGCATCAAATCATTATATTGATCACAAAATCTAGTCTTAATTCCATTAACTTTAAATTTGCACATATTTTTTTCTAATTCTATATTAGTACCATTTGGAACATAATAGACATACTCATAATAGTTAGAATTCTTTTTTTCTAAAGAATACGATACTTTATAAGCACTAATATAACCACTATCTATGGCATCAGGTATACTAATCGTTTGTGATGGTAAAGTTCTAAAGCTAAAGAATTCATATTGATCGGTTGGAATAGGACTGCGTAAAAGTTTATAATAAGTCTTATGTCCATCGTTCATTATCTTTCCAATAATTTCACCATTTTCATTTAGGTTTTCTATTAATTCTATATCGTCCGTTCCTTTATTTTTATTATAATAATTAGAATCTATTTTTAAAAACTCTTTGTAACAAGTTTTTTTACTTAAAAAACCCTTTTGTGCTAATATATCTTCATCTTCTCCCACTACCATTATATATTCTTCTTCTTTCATTTCATCAGGAATTAAAAAGTGTCTTTTATCACTTATAGACGCATTTTTACTTAAATTATCATTTAATACACACATTATGTTTTGATCTTCTTCTATATCTTTTCCATAAATATTTTTATACAGTTTATAAAGTATTTTTTTTATTTCAGAATGAATTTCCTCATTATTATTGATTTCTTCCCCATTTTTTTGCAAATAATACTTTAATGTGAATATTTCTTTGCTAGATAAATTTGATTTTAGAATGTTGTTTAAACTCGTATCATCGCCGCCAAACGATAATTCATATATTGGTTCTGGACCAATTATATTTATTAATAATTTTAAGTTGTCAATAGCTCCAAAATACGTAACTGGAGAAGAATCCAAAAGTTCAGCTGTCATTAATTCTGCAACAGCCTCATCCAAATAATAATAAGAGTTCCCCTCGGCCTGAAGCAAATGAATAAACTCATGAATTACAGTTGACGTTTCACTATTTTTACTTTGTCCTTCTTTGGAATACAAAACATTAGGAGTAAAACTATCATAATAACCATTTCTCACTTTATTTTCTTCGCTATCTTCTTTGAAATTTTGAATCCTTAAATCATTAAATTTTAAACTAGAAGTATACTCTAAAGGAGAGCCTTCATAATAGGAAAAAATTAATTTTAAAAATGATTCATTTGAAATAATAATCTTAACATCATCAGGTAAATTACTAGAATTTATACTATCTATCGCATCTTTATAATCTAGTTTTTTGTTTTCATACATCCCGACAAGACCTGTTATACTATGAGAAGTATGCGTTGCATAGTAAACATTAGTATCAAATTTTAAACCAACAAATGATATAAGACCAGCATATGTGAGAATAACTGAAGCACCTAATATTGCAAACAATTTACTATAAATATCATGCTTTTTCCCATCTTTATAATAACAAGCATTCATTCCATTGAATCTAAAAAACATTTCATAATCCTCAGTTTTATTATTAATAAAGTGTTTAAAATTCGTTGATGGATCATAATATACTTTGTATTGTTTAAAGTTAGTTAAATATTCACAAGATGAATTATAGTTGAATTTGGATATAAGTTTATTCATATAAGAATTATCAGACAAAGAAAAACCATTTTTATCAACGTGAAAAGATATTAATTCATTTTGTATTTCATACAAATATTCATAAGTTCTATCAGCGTTTTTTATTATTGCAACCAACATAAATACTCTCCTATTATTACTATTATATCACGTAAAAAAATAAAAAGCTATTTGTGATAGCTTTCATTATTCATTATTTTAAAAGAACGATATATTTGTTCCAATAATAATACTCTAAATAGTTGATGCGGAAATGTTAACTTTGAAAAAGATAAAGAATAATTGGCTCTCTTTAGAACGTCATCTGATAAACCATTTGAACCACCTATTATAAAGGTTATATTCTTTGAAATATTGCTATCTATAAAACTAGATAAACAGATAGAATCAAGTTCCTTTCCATTTATTTCTAATGTAACTACATAATCTTTTTCGGATATTTTAGATAATATGTTTTTACCCTCTTCTATTTTTGTTTTTACTTGATCATAATTATAATCAGGTAATTCTATTATTTCTAATTTAGTATACTTAGATAATCTTTTTTTGTATTCCTTTATAGCTTCTATTAAATATTTTTCTTTTAATTTTCCAACACATATTATTTTTATCATACTTCTATCCAATCTGTTTTCTTCTTTTGCTTTGCAATTAATATATTATCAACTCGTAATTTATTTTTATCTAAAGTTTCTAAAAGTGTATTAAGAGCAAGTTCATAAGTATTATTATCATCACTTAAGTGTGCCAATACAATCGTTTTTGTTTTATCTCCTATAAATTTAGATAGATAATAGGAAGAATCTTTATTAGAAAGGTGTCCCTTATCACTTAGTATTCTTTGCTTTAAATGAAATGGATATTTTCCTTCCATAAGCATATTAATATCATGATTACTTTCCATTATATACAAGTTATGGTTTGATAATACTTTAAAATATTTTTCATTTATATATCCAGTATCTGTTATATAAACCATCGATTTATCATCATTTTTAAGTATAAATCCAACTGAACCTTTAACATCATGTGATGTTTTTATAACGGTCACATCTATATCACCAACTGAAAAATATGGATAATCATAAAGTTCATAATCAAAATTATCTATATATTCTTTTAAAAGAGATAATATTATTTTATTCACATATAATTTTGGATGATATTTTTTTAAGAATACCTTTAACCCCTGTATATGATCTACGTGGGTGTGTGTTATTAATATACCCGTTATTTCATTCGGATCCACATTTAACTCTTTTAAATTTTCTTCAAGGTATGATTTAGTTACACCAAGATCTATTAAAATCTTAGTGCAACTAGTTTGTACTAATACACTATTCCCGCGACTACCACTTGATAAAACAGATATTTTCATTATCTATATAATATCATTGGATCCATTGGTGTACCATCCCTATATGGCATACCATTTTTATATAAACCAAAGTGAAGATGCGTTCCTGTTGCAAAACCAGTATGTCCCATGGTACCAATTTGTTGCCCTTTTTGAACATTTTGTCCTACTACAACATTTCTTGATGACATATGAGCATATAAAGTATAATATCCATTACCATGGTTTATTGTAACATGATTACCTAAACTTCCTTTATTTTGTGATGTAACAACAACTCCACTTCCCGCTGCATAAATAGGAGAGCCCTCACCACTTCCTGCAATATCAATGGCTTCATGAATTTTACCCCAACGATAACCAAAATGACTTGAAATAAAATATTGAGAAATAGTTGGCCATGCCCAAGAACCTGACATTATAGGTGCTGTTCCTCCAGTAGCAACTGATTTTGTACCAACTTTTACTACCTTATCAACTGATGGGGTAATAACCTCAGAACTTAATATTACAACGTTATTTGTTTCACCATTTACGGTTTTTATTTTTGTAGTTAAACGATCTATTCCGTTTTGCCCTTGCGTAACAACTTTCTCTGTACCAAGTGCTAACGTTGAATCGTCTTCTGTAGTCGTTTTATACTGGCTTTCTTGATCCAAAATAGTGTGTGATTCAACTACAACGTCAACAATAGGAGCAATAAGCCCTACTTTAACTTGTTGACCTACCGAAAGTAAAGTATTAGCACTAGTAAATTCTGGATTAACAACTAAAAATTCCGCTGTTGCAAGCTTATGATCATAAGCTATAGAATCAATCGTATCTCCTTCTTTTACTGTGTAATATTCTTCTTCTTTTATTTCACCAAATAATAAATACTTCGTAAGCAATTTTTCATCAGTAAAAATTTGGTCATCCGTTGATACGTATCCTTTTTTTATAGTTATATTTTGATCTATATATATATCTTCAATTATAGAACCAGTATCCTTTATTTCTGGTTGTGTATCATTTTCATAATTCTTTACTTGATCCGCACTAACAAACGCTTCAACTACTGATCTTAAAGCCTTATCGAATATTTTTTTATCAAGCACGTTTATAACAATTGTTTCTTCGTCCTTACTCGTAGGTTTTATTTTTATTATGTAACCTTTTACAGTAAAAGGTTTTTTTTCTTTTATTATATTATGTACTTGTTTTGCGGTTAAAACCTTTTTTTCATAGGTTATACATTTTTGAATGTCAACACCTGTTGGAATATAAACTTTATTAACCGCGTATTTTTCTTTTAAGTCTTTTTGTTCATCATTAATGTAATCTTCTAATTCTTTTTTATCTTTTATATTTCCTATTGCCTTGCCATCTAAATATACTTTATATACTTCCTTTGGACTTAAATCATATCTATTAACAAATTTAACCGTTAATACAATAAATAACGCAAGTATAATAGAAAATATATAAGTTAACCCCGTTTTTATTACTTTAAGCATTATTGTTCACCACTTTCCCTTTTAAAATTAACAAAAGTTGACGTATCTTTTCTAAATAATAATTCTATGGTAGTCGTTGGACCACTTCTGTTTTTCCCAATTATAAATTCTGTTATACTAGAATTATCATCTCGTCTTGCTTCTTTATTATAATAATCATCTCTGTATAAAAATGATACAATGTCAGCATCTTGTTCTATTGAACCAGACTCTCTTAAATCACTCATTATAGGTCTTTTGTCTTCCCTTTGCTCAACAGCACGAGAAAGTTGTGCTAACGCTATTACAGGAACACCAAGTTCTAAGGCCATTGTTTTCAAACTACGAGATATTTCAGATACTTCTTGTTGTCTGTTTCCAATCGTCTTTGAAGGTCCTGTTATAAGTTGTAAATAATCTATTACAACAAGGCCTAGCCCTTTATCAGAATTTGCAAGTCTTCTACACTTACTTCTTATTTCACCTATTGTTATACCAGGTGTATCATCCAAAAATAAATTAGTATCAGAAAGTCTACTTATAGCTTCATTAAGTCTTTTCCAATCATTATGTTCAAGGCGTCCTGTACGCATTTTAATTCCTGATATTTGGCCTAATGACTGCAAAATACGATTTGCAAGTTGCTCTGCACTCATTTCTAGGTTAAATACCGCAACTGATTTTTCATTATGCATAGCAGCATAGGTTGCCAAATTAAGAGCAAAAGCTGTTTTACCCATAGCAGGACGAGCCGCAATAATTATAAACTGATTAGGTTGTAATCCTGCTGTTAATTTATCAAAATCATTAAACCCCGTAGCAAGACCCGTTATATCAGAGCCCTGTTCAGCTAGCTTTTCCAAATTAGCTTGTTCTCTATAAGCAACATCCTTTATGCTTTGAAATTCGGTAGTTTTTCTCATATTACCAATTCTAAGCATTTTCATCTCAGCACTGTCTAAAACATCATAGATAGAATCATTAGAAGTATAAGCATCATTAGCTATTTCAGTTGCTGTTTCTATTATTTTCCTACCAATCATTTTTTCCTTTACAATGTTGATATAATACTCAACATTAGAAGCACTTGGTACAGAATCTATTATTTCTGATAAATATTCGATATTTCCAACTTGAGTTAATATCTTCTTTTCAGATAGTTTATTAGCTAGTATAGTAATATCAAGTGGAATTGATTTGCCATTTAGCTCACTTATCGTTTCAAAAATTTTAGCGTTAGCATCACTATAAAAACTATCAGGAGTTAATTCATCACAAATTTTTTGTAATGCCACCTTAGATAAAAAAGCAGAACCTAATACAGCTTTTTCTGCCTCAATACTATTTGGTATATTTCTTTCTGCCATTTTATCACTTCCTTTTTTTACTTAATTAATTCAAGTTTAATTATCGCCTGTACTTTTTTATGCAAATTAATAGTTACATCATGATAGCCTAATGAATTAATAGGCTCAGCTAAAATTATTCTTTTCTTATCAATTTTATATCCCAATTTTTCTAATTCATTTGCTATTTGTTTAGTCGTTATAGCACCAAAAACTTGGTCCTGTTTTCCCGTTTTCATTTTAAATTTTATAACTTCTTTTTTTAGTTCTTCTTTTATTTTATTGCATTCTTTTATTAAATCAGCCTCTTGCTTTTCCTTGTTTTTATTATTTAAATCAAGAATTTCTTTACTTTTCTTAGTATATGAAACCGCATATCCATTTCTTATTAAAAAATTCTGGCCATATCCGTCTTTAACTTCCTTAATATCTCCAGCCTTTCCCTGGCCTTTAACATCTTTTATAAATATAACCTTCATATTAGATAAACCTTCTTTCAAACAAATAATTCGTATAAGTATTATAACATAATTTTTTTCTAATGAAAAGAAAGTTCAAAATACCTGAACTTTCTTTGTTATTTAGAGAATGGTAGTAATGCTATCATTCTAGCTCTCTTAATTTGCTTAGCAATATGTCTTTGGTGCTTAGAACAAGCTCCTGTTACTCTTCTTGGTAAAATTTTACCCTTTTCATTTATATATTTTCTTAATATTTCAGGATCTTTATAATCTACACTTTTTCCAGCACACATTTGACATATTTTCTTTTTCTTTCTAAAAAACTCTGCCATTATATGTTCCTCCTTAATTTAATTAAAATGCAATATCATCATCGCTAATTTCTATGCTACTTCCGAAGTCTGCAAAAACATCATCTGAGACATTAGTTTCACTTGGTTTTGCATCTTGGAAATCTGATGGTGAAACTTCGTCTTTATTTGCATCAGCATTTATTTCCGATGCTGATTGTTTAGCACCAAGGAATTGTACGCGGTCCGCAACTACTTCAGTTACATAAATACGTTTTCCATCTTTATCTTCATAATTACGCGTTTGAATTCTTCCATCGACAGCAACTAATGAACCTTTAAAACAATATTTCTTTATATTTTCAGCCTGTTTTTGAAAAGCCACAATATTAATAAAATCAGTTTCTCTTTGGCCTTGATTATTAGTATATTGTCTATCTATTGCAATAGAAAAATTCACAATCGCTGCGTTACTAGATGAATATCTTAACTCTGGATCCCTTGTTAATCTTCCAATTAAAAATGCCTTATTCATTTTGTTTCCTCAACTTTCTATTAATCTTCTTTTACGATTAAATGACGAATAACATCTTCACTTATTAATGCTAAACGATCAAATTCATTGATTGCAATAACATCTTCTGTTGTAACATTAATTAGAAAGTAGTAGCCGGTTTTAAAACCTTTTACTTCATATGCTAATTCTTTTTGACCTAAATCTTTTGAAGATGTAACGGTAGCTTTGTTATCTGTTAAAACTTTCTCAAAGCTTTTTGCTACTTCCTTTACCTTATTTTCTTCAAGATTAGGTTTAATGATAAACATAATTTCGTATTTCATTTTATTTTCCTCCTCTTTTGGTCATATCGGTCTTTCATCAAAGTGAAAGACAAGAGAGTAAAATCCATTACTCGCCTTGTATTATATCAAAAAAGAAGATTATTGTAAACCTTCTTTTATAAATTATATTCCTATATTCTAGACATTAAACCTAAATAAGCAAATATCTCCATCTTGCATAACATATTCTTTTCCTTCACTTCTTAATTTACCAGCTTCCTTAGCACCTTTTTCTCCATTATACTTTTTATAATCATCAAAAGATATTACCTCTGCTCTTATAAATCCCTTCTCAAAATCACTGTGAATAATCCCCGCACAAGCCGGAGCCTTCATTCCTCTTTTAAACGTCCATGCTCTAACCTCTTTAGGCCCAGCAGTAAAATACGTTTGAAGACCTAGTAAGTGATAAGATGCTCTAATTAGTTTATCAAGACCACTTTCCTCTATTCCTAGATCTTTTAAAAACACCTCTTTTTCTTCGTCTTCAAAACCACTTAATTCTTCTTCTATTTTAGCACATAAAACAATTACTTCGGAATTATCTTTTTTTACATATTCTTTTAAATCTTTAACATAATTGTTATCGCAACCTATCTCATCTTCTTTTATATTCGCAACATAAATAATAGGTTTCATGGTAAGTAAATTAAATGCTTTTAATATCTTTAAATCGTCTTCTGTATATTTTAGTTTTCTAGCTGGAATATTGTTTTCTAATGCTTCTTTTATTTTTTTTAAAAGTTCTACTTCCTTTAAAGCGTCTTTATCCTTTGTTGATATTGCTTTTTTCTCTATTTTACTTAATCTCGTAACAACAACTTCTAAATCACAAAAGATAAATTCAACATCAATAATTTCTACGTCTCTAAGTGGATTTGTCCCACCTTCTACGTGAGTTATATTTGAATCATCAAAGCATCTTACAACTTCTACAATTGCATCTACATCTCTTATGTGAGATAAAAACTTATTTCCAAGCCCTTCACCTTTGGAAGCTCCCTTAACTAATCCAGCAATATCTGTAAATTCAAATGTCGTTGGAACTAAACTTTTAGGTTTTATTAAATCATTTAAAAAGTCTAACCTTTTATCCGGTACAGTTACCATTCCGACATTAGGTTCTATAGTTGCAAATGGATAGTTAGCCGCCAAAATATTTTTCTTTGTAATTGCATTAAATAAAGTTGACTTCCCTACGTTTGGTAATCCTACTATTCCTGCCGTAAGTGACATTATACCACCTCTTTCGAATATTTATTATAGCACTTATCTTAAAAAATAAAAAGAAAAATATAATAACCTTTTTAGCTTATATATAACTTAACTAATGAAACTAATAAAATTGATAAAATCATTCCTAGAAACATGGCAAACCATAAAATACTTATAAAGGCCGCACTATTTTTCTTCTTTTTTTGCCAAGGTGCTTTAGGCTTTATTGATGAACCAAGTTCTTTATCAATGTCATCACTACTTTGATTTTTATATTCTGTATTACTTTCTATTAGTTGCTCATCTTTTAAAGTATCAATATTTTGATTTTCATATTTATATCCTGATTCTTTTAGTGGTTGTAACTGATAGTCTAATATGAGATCACCCTCTATGGTAGTTTTCTTTTGAATAGATAAACTTTTTATTTCATCTTTTGACGGATTATTTACTTGGGATATAACAATTATATTATCTATAGGAGATATATAAACTTTCTTTTCTAAATTATTTAATATTGTATCAACTGATTTACTAGTTAAATTTCTTTTTTCTAAATCACTAACTGGGAGTGACATAATAATTGATTTTAATGTTCCATAAACTATTTGCTTTTCATCATCAGTTAATTTATCAAATTCATATTTTGTCGATAACTCCCTTATATCTTTTAAATTGATTTCATTACAATCTTTTGATAAACTTTGTTCAAATATTAGGGTAGTGTTTTTTTCAGCATCTAAACTCGTTTGAGCTATTTTTTCTTTTAAACTTTCAAATCTTTCCTTTCCTGTTTGATTACCTCTGTTTTCTATTATTCTAACTTTATCATATGGATATGGATAATGAATTTTTATATAATTTTTTCCATCTTTTTCAAAGTCTGTTACGTTTTCTAATGAAATTTTACATTCGTTTTCCTTTGTTTCTTGCAAATTATTTATATTTATATCTTCTATTTTTATTTCTTGTTTTAATTTTTCATCTAATAAGTTTTTATTAAACCTCAACTCTTTTATTTCTTTTTCTATTTCACTTAGGCTTCTTTCATCTTGAATATAAATATCCTTTAATTTGTTTAACTCTTCATCATCTTTTATAACTCCGTCTTTAAGTAAATTTTTAAGTTCTTCTTCTATCTTATTTGATTCAAACTCTGTTTTCATATTAATATCACCTACCATATTTATTATAATTCTTTTTTTTAAATTAGATAAATTTTTCTAATGTTTGTGTAAACAAAAAGATGCTAAAAATGCATCCTTATACTGCTGGGTATATTCCAGGACCAATAGGAAGACCAATTACATACCAACAAATAATTAATACTAACCATACTAATCCTATCGCAAAAAAGTAAGGAAGTATTACTCTATAACAGTTTCTTATACTAAAGTCATTTTTATTTTTTGTATATACCTCAACAAAACCAATAAAAATAACAAAATAACTAAATGCAGGGGTTATTAGATTTGTTACCGAATCACCCGCTCTAAATATTATTTGAGAAAATTCTGGTGTAATATTAGCTTTCATAACAGTTGACATAATGTTTGGAGCTAAAATTGACCACTTAGCAACCGGCTGAGGAGATATAACATTACAAATCATAGTAACGAAAAATAATAAAATAACCAATGGTATAAAAGAAAATTCTGATGCTGAAACAAGATTAGATAAACTTGCAGTTATAACAACACCTAAATTTGATTCTTTTATAATCGCCGATAATTGTGCGGCAAAAAATATTAGTACAAAAATTCCGCCAACAGTCTTTAGATAGTCAGTAGAGAAATTAACTAAATCCCTAATTTTTTTAATTGTACCAGTTATAACTCCATATACAAAACTTTGTAATATTAATAAAATTGATATAATTCCAACCAAATTATTAATAAGCAGAGCATCTGATGAAAATAGCATTTTTGAATAAGTTGATTGTGATTTATCAAGCAATAAACCTATGAAACCATCTTTAGATGCTGGTATTAGCATTAAAACAAATGGAATAAGTAGAATGATAGTTAAAATTAAAACTCCTATCAATCCTTTTTTTTCCTTTTGTTCTTCTACTATTGTTTCTTCATCCTCTTCAAATTGATTTCTTCCCAATTTTCTTGATATAAATTTTTCGGTAATAAACGTAGATATTGCAGCAATAAGAATACTTGCTACTATGATAAATATTAAATTACTGCTTTGGCTTACCATGTAATCAGTATCGAGAAGTTTAGCGCTTGCCTCGGTATAGCTAGATAAATTATAATCTAATGAATTAATGAACAAACCAGCTCCATATCCCATTGATAAAGAAGAAAAGCCAAGGGCTAATCCTCCTATAGGATTTCTATTCATACTCATAAATAATATTGCTCCAAAAGGAAGTAATAATACATATCCCAAGTTACCATCAACACTTATTATGATACATAATAACGAATATAAAAATACTATTATAAATTTAGGAACTTTTTTAGTTATTCTATTACATAATGTTTTTAAAAAACCGCTTTTAAGTGCTATTCCAAATGCAATAGCAGCCATAAGTAAAGATCCAAAAGGTGCAAATGATACTAAATTATCATATAAAGAAGTAAGTAAAAATTTAAAACCATCTAGGCTAATAAGCGAATTAACCGTGGTAGTGGTTGATTCTACCTCTCCTATTATAGTTGTTAGTTTATCATATGTAACCTGCACATTTAATGCACTTAAAATACCGCTTAAAACAATAACCAATAATGATACATAGATAAAGAACATCACTGGATGAGAAGACCTTTTAATTTTTTTATCTTTAATCATTTTCTACCTCCAACACCTTTTTTATCTTTCTGTTAAAATCTACTCTTGGAATCATAATACATCTTCCACATTTTTCACATTTTATTTTAATGTCTACACCCATTCTCACTATTTTAAACTTATTATCACCACATGGATGGTCTTTCTTCATTAATACTATTGAACCCAATTCATAGTTATTTTTCATAATGAACCTCCATTTGAGGATATGGTATCTTTATACCATTTTTATCAAATATATTTTTAAATTCCTTTTTTAACTGTCTTTGAACTTCATAATGTTTTGCAGGTTTACATTTTGCGACTATTCTAAAAACAATAGCTGAATCATCTAATCTTTCGATTCCAAGTAAATTTATATCACCTACTATATTTGGTATCTTATCTTTAATAGAAGCTGCTGCAACTAATATAATTTTTTCAACTTTATCTATTTTTGATTCATAACTAACTGATAAATCAACTACTGCTAAAGTCTTATCCATACTATAATTAGTAAGTTCCGTTATATTTCTATTCGAAATAATTTTGATTTCTCCAGTAAATGCTTGAACTCTAGTCGTCTTAAGTCCTAAAGCTACTACTGTTCCTTCAAAATCTCCTATTTTAACTAAATCTCCTACAGCATACCAGTTTTCAAATAAAATAGAAATACCAACTAATATATCTTTTAACATATCTTGAAAAGCAAGACCAATAACTAAACTTACAACTCCAAGTCCAGTAATAATTGCTGCGGTATTGACACCATAAATCTTTAATATTGATAAAATCGCTATTATCCAAACAGCATATTTTGTAATATTACAAAGTAAGCTTCTTATCGTTCTTACTTTTCTTGAATCAAATTTATGATGTTTTTTTTCTGGATTAAAAGTTTTATTTATAATATTTCTTAAAATTTTTTCCGTTAAAATTGCTATTATGACTATTAATATTGGCATGTATACTTCCTTTATGATTTTAAGTCCAAATATTTTCATATAAATTCCTCTATTCTACTTCTATGTTTAATATTTCAAGAATTCTATTAAGATCTTCTTTAGTTGCAAAAGAAATCTTTATTTTGTTACCTGAGATTGAAACTTTTGTTCCAAGTTTTTCTTTTATTGCGTCTTCAACGTATTTATATTCTTTTGACTTTTCACTTTTTTTAATAGGCGTTATTCTTGAGAATGAAGATAAAGAAGTTATCCTTTCTAAGTCTCTAACGCTTAAGTTTTCGTTTACTATTCTATTAGATAATTGTTCTATTTCATCTTTATTCTCTAACTTACTAAGAATTCTTGCATGACCCATTGATATTTTTCCATATAAAACCATATCTTGAACACTTAAAGGCAATCTAAGTAGCCCAAGCATATTGGTAATATGGCTTCTTGACTTTCCTAATTTTTTAGCAAGTTCATCTTGTGTTAATCTAAGAGATTCTATTATTGATTTATAAGCTTTAGCTTCTTCTATAGCACTCAAATTCTCTCTTTGCAAATTTTCAAGTAGTGCTACTTGCATCATCTCATCATCAGTAAAATCCCTAATTATTGCAGGAATTTGCGTTAAACCTGCAAGACGTGATGCTTTAACTCTTCTTTCACCTGCTATTATATTATATCCTTTAACACTTTTCCTAACTATTATAGGTTGAAAAACACCATGTTCTTTGATTGATAATGAAAGCTCTTTTAGTGCATCGTCATCAAAAATTTTTCTTGGCTGATAAGGGTTAGACATTAACTCATCTAAATTTAACATTACTATTTCATCTTTTGAAGCTTCATTTACTATATCTTTTTCAACTTGATCAAAATCAAGCATTTCAGAATTAAATAATTGCTCAAGTCCCATTCCAAGAGCTCTTCTTTTACCCGTTTCTTCTTTCATTTTGCTCTATAACCTCCTTAGCCAGATTTAAATAGGCTTCAGTGCCACGACTCATAGGATCATATGCTACTATTGGTTTCCCATGACTTGGTGCCTCTGTTAATCTTATTAATCTTGGTATTAATGTATTATAAACTCTTTCCTTAAAAAATCCTCTTATTTCTTCTACAACTTCTAATCCTAAATTAGTTCTAGAATCAAGCATTGTAAGTAAAACCCCCTCTATTTCAAGAGATGGATTAAGTTTTTTTTGTGCTAACATTATTGAATTTAAAAGCTGCATTATTCCTTCTAATGCAAAAAACTCACACTGAACTGGTATTAAAACAGAATTTGCGCAAGTAAGAGCATTTGTTGTTAAAAGTCCTAAAGAAGGAGGGCAATCAATAATTATAAAATCATAATTATCTCTTATTTTTTCTATCCCTAATTTAAGTTGCAAATTTTTTTGAAACGTAGGATCGGCTTTTGCCTTTTCAATAAGTTCTATATCCGCACCTGCTAGATTAATGGTTGCAGGAATTATACTAAGGTTCTTAAAATTAGTTCTTATAACAGCATCCTCTGGTGCACATCTTGCTAATAATAAATCATAAATACTTTTGTTTACATCACCCTTATTTATGCCAACACCTGTGGAAGCATTTCCTTGAGGGTCTAAATCTATTAGTAAAACTTTTTTGTTTTGCACTCCTAGTGATGCCGCTAAATTTATACTTGTTGTAGTTTTTCCTACACCACCCTTTTGATTAACTAAAGCTATTACTTTCCCCATATAAAACACTTCCCTTTATATATTATTCAATAATTATATTCTATCAAAAAAAAGTCATTTTTGAAAGACCTTATTATCTTAATTTTTGAAAGATGCCTTTAAAGCTAATTCTTTTATCTTTCTAAATCTATGATTTAAACAAGATTTTGTAATGCTGTTTCCTGTTTCCATAGACATTATCTTACTTAACTCTAAAAGCGATGTCTCTGGATATTTTTCTCTATATATAGCGCTTTCTTTTACTTTATCATCTAACAAATCAAACATATTTTTTTCTCTTAATAACTTTATATCATTAATTAATTTGTTTGAAGTTGCAACCATTTTCTCAACATTTGCCTGTTCACAATTATTAAGTCTATTTGTCATATTTATTTTTTCTCTATATACGCGTATTTCTTCATAGTACATAACGCCATTATAGGCTCTTATAAGTCTTAAAAAATCACTTATTTTTTCTGCTTCTTTAATATATATCATATAGCCTTTTTTTCGATGTAAGATCTTACTGTTCAAATTGTTATTATTTAAAAGCTCATTTAAAAACTTAGCATACATAGTATCATTTATCAAAAATTCCAAATGATACCTTGAAGTTTTAGGATCATTCAAACTCCCTGATACCATAAAAACGCCTCTTAAATATGCTCTTGTTAATTCTTCATCAGATAACAAGGAAGAACTTGGTATTCTAAGAAGTTGATTTTTTTCATTAACAATTCCTAAGTCTCTTAATACTTTTAAAGTATCTTTTTTTAGTTCTAAAACATAGATTTCATTCTTTTTAAAGTTATAATTTTTTCTTAATGTAATATTAAGATTAATGTCATATAATATTTTAAATAATCCAAAAACACGATTTGCCACAAATTTATTTTCTGTTTGTATTTTAATATTATATATTTTTATTTCCGCATTCGTTCTAATTATCCCTGATAATTCAGATAGATATTCAGCTCTTGTACACTCTACCGTGCTTACTTCTTTTTTTATTTTACTCGAAAACGTCATATCGTCACATCCTTATCTTTGATTATTATATCAAATAAAGAAATCTTTTTCAACATATCCAGGAGTTTTTTTAATTTAGAAAAGAAAATTCTATTACCTAATAGAATTTTTTAATAACTTTATTATACTAGTTGCAGCTTGCGCGCCTTCACTCACAGCTGTTACTACTTGATATAAATTTTTACTTATAGCATCACCACATGCATATACGTTATTACAACTTGATTTCATATTTTTATCCACAACAATCCCAAGATTATCACTATTTAAGTTTAAACCTTGATAATACTCATTTGATGTTGTACTACCTATGCACACGAATATAGCATCTACTTTTATTTTTCTTCTATTATCTAGTTCTATTGATGTTACTGTATTTTCATTTCCTATTATTTGTTTTAAGCTAGTATTTACTATAACTTCGATTTTCTTACTTTTTAGTATTTCTTTTTCTTTTTCATCTGCTCTTAACGGTGACCTATTTATAATATATATTTTTTTTGCTATATCATTCATGTATTTAGCTGACTCCATTGCACTATTTCCACCGCCTATAATAGCTACATTCTTATTTTTATAAAGTGAACCATCACAATATGTACAATAAGATATACCTTTGTTTTCATATTTTTCTGCTTCTTTAATAGATAACTTTCTAGGCACCTTTCCACTTGCAATTAATACAACTTTTGAATAATAAAAATTATTTGATGTTATTATTTTATAATTATTATCTTCTTGCTCTATATTAATTACTTTATCGGTTTTAAAATCAACGCCTAATTTTTCTACTTGACTATACATTCTAAAAGCTAATGTAGTGCCATCTGATTCTGTATAACCAGGATAATTTTCTATATTATATATTTTATTTAAAGTACCACCTGGTGAATTTGCTTCTATTACTAAGACTTTTATATTAGCTCTTTTCAAATAAATTGCAGCTGATAATCCTGCAGGACCTGCTCCAACAACTATAACATCATAATTAGAATTTGATTTCATTTTCGCGTGCCACCTCTTTAGAATATTCTTTGCATTTATTTTTAGATATAATAAGTAACACTATGCCTAAAATAACCATTAAAATTGATACTAATTGAGCCATTTTAATAGAAGATAACATCAAACTATCTGTTCTTAACGATTCTATAAAAAATCTTAAAATCCCATACCATATTAAATATATTGACGTAGTAGTTCCTACTTTTGTTCCTTTAAGGCTCCTTATTCCAATTAAAACAAAAAAACCAATAAAGCAAAATAGCGATTCATAAAAAAACGTTGGGTGGTAATAGCTACCATTAATATACATACCTTTTATTATAAAATTAGGAATATGTAAATTTTCCAAAAACGCACGAGATACTATTCCCCCATGAGCCTCACTATTAAAAAAATTACCCCATCTTCCAATTGCTTGTGCCAATATAAGTCCAGGAACTGAAATGTCCAGCATTTTCAAAACATTAACTTCATATTTTTTGCAATAAATAATGAAAGTTATTAACCCTGCAATCAACCCGCCATGGATAGCAAGTCCTCCATTCCAAATTTTAATTATTTCAACTGGATTAATTGCATAATAATCCAAATTAAATAAGACATAGTAAATCCTTGCTCCGATTATCCCATAAAAAACGCACCAAAACACTAAATTCGTAACAAAACTAGTTGGTATACCATTTTTATTAGCTTCCTTTGTTATAATAAAAGTTGCTAATAAAACTCCAAGTAAAATAAGTATAGAATACCAAGTTATTGAAATTTTTCCTATACTAATAAATATACTATTCATATTATTTTTTGCACCTTTCTATAAGAGGTTTTATAATAAAACCTTCCATTAAAATATTCATTAAACTTATAAACAATGCCACTATAAAAGGCGAGAAAAAACCAGTTAAGTAAAAATGTTTACCTAATATTAAGCTAACTAAAAGTAAAATAAATACATTAATTACAATATAAAACAGTCCAAGAGACATTCCAATAATTGGAAGAGATATAGTAACTAAAAAAGGCTTTATAGTTTTATTTAATATATATATTAATACTGCTGCAATAAAACCATACCAAAAGTTTTCTACATATAATGGTCTAAATAAATTCGATGTTATAAGTAAAACAACAGCATATCCAAACATATAAATTAACCATTCTAAAAATAAATTTAATCTATATTCTATGTTGTTTCCATTATCACTTTTATTTTTATACTTCTTTTTATTTGTTTTAGAATCATCAACAACTATTACCTTCATGTTATCACCATAACAATTATATCACATGAAATACTTTTTATACAAAAAATTATCAATTATAAATTTAACTGTTTAAAGTTTATAAAAAGATAAAGCATTTTTACTTAGTATATTTTCACTATCTGAATAATTCCACGTTCTCTTAATTCTATCTATAGAATCATTATCTAACTCATTATTACTATCAAAATTCCAATTATAGTCAACATCAAAAAGAAGTTTTTCCGGATCTACTAATTTCTTTAACAAATTCAAGTAACCTTCTTTTAAGTATAATTCTTTTTTCATTAAGACTTTGTATGGATCATTTGCTATATCAAAATCAGGACCTATTCCTATCATTATATTTTCATTAGAATTAACCTGTTTTATGATTTCTTCATCCAAACAAGCTCCGTGATTTAGCACTCCCTTTAAATTATTGATTTTTAAAAATTCAAACCAATTTTTAGGGCTACATTTATTTCTAAAATATTTTGTATCTACACCATATCCATCATCGTATTTATACACCGATGTATGAATAATAATAGGTATATCATAAAATTTAATTACATCTATAATATCATTTTTCACATTATCTTTGAAAAAACCACCACTAAAACCATGAAATTTTATGGCCACTGGTTTTATCACTTTTATCATACCATCCAAATAATATGGGTCATCTAGCTTTCCATGGACTAATGGTACAAATTTTACTTTAGTCTTAGAATTATACCTTTGTAATTTTTGATAATAAAATTCATTAACTTCTTGATAAGGATTAGAAATTATAGTTTCCTTTTTATTATCATCAAGATAAAACCTATAATAATTAATTTTTTCATAATTATAATGTTCCCACAATAATGAACACACATCTATATTATTTTTACTATATATGGGCCAAGGCATTGGCATTAAAAAACCTACATCTATATTATTTTTTACACAAAATTTATCATAATCCTCTATTTTAGATTCTCCAAAATAAAAATCTCTTCCGACATGACTATGTGTATCTATTATCATAATTAATCCCCCCTACAAAGCAAAAATAAGAACATAGGTCCTTATTTTTTATATACTTCTTTTACTTCCTTGATGTTTTCGCTTTTGTCCTTGCATCCTTTACATGTTGTGTTACAAGAACCAGTTCCACCACCGCATGCACAGCTATTACATACTGAAGCATAATTTTCTACTGTTGCTCCTAATACGCTTTTTATTTTTTCTTTATCCAATGCTCTCATTTTTCACCTCCTCTTTTATATTAGATTTTAAATTTATTTGATAACTTTTCTTTAATAACCAATTAAGTGCACTCTTACTATGTATGCAAAAAGGCTTATCTATTTCACTTCTATTGCCAAATAAAGCTTCTGCCTGTATAGCACAACCACCTCCGCATACATAAAGAGCCTCACATTTTAAACACTCTTTATTATTTAAAGTATTTCTTTGTTTCCAAAATTTTATCTCATTCGACCTCATTATAGTTTCTATAGAAACATCATTTATATTTCCAATAACATATTTATCCGTTTTTAAATATCCATGACATATGCACACATCACCATTTGGTTTTATAGCAAGTTGATTTGCACCTATTGCACCACAATCTGAAAATTTAAACTCATTATCATAAAAACTTTCTATTTTTCTGATTAATCTTCCATCATATATATTCTTTTTAGATAGTTTTTCATAAGATTTTATAAGAAAATTACAAGCTCTTTTATAGTAATCTTCCCAATTATCTTCATAGCTAGTATAATGATATAAATTATAAAATATACTTTTTACATTTAATTTCACAAGCCAATCTAAAACTTCATCTTGTTTGTCCAAAAAATCGTTGGAAACTGTAATTGAAAGTCCAAATTTTGTTTTCTGTGCTTTAAGCATAGGAAATTTTTTAATAACCTCATCATACACACTTTTTTGGCAATTTCTATAAACTCTATTTTTATCATTCAAGGATTTAGGCCCATCTATTGATATCCCTATTTCTACGTTATTAGAGGCCAAAAACTTAATTTTTTCTTCGTCTAACAAAGTTGCGTTAGTAACCATAGAAAAATCTATAGGACTTTTCATAGCTTTCGCCTCTAATATCACCTTTTTAATAACTTCCCAATTTACTAAAGGCTCACCACCATAAAAAATAATTGAACCTCTATTATTGTTTTTCTTTAAATAATTATCATACTTTTTTAATGCTGTTAAAGCGGTTTTTTCACTCATGTTAGTTTCTTTTTTATTATTAAATTGGCAATTTTCTATAAAACAATATTTACAACCCAAATTGCAGGATGTGCTCATTATCAAATACATTATATTTACTTTTCCACAAACCTTATCATATCTTTTTTTTACTAAATCTAGTGCTTCTTTATCTTTACTCGGACTGTCAACATACACACCTGTATTTTTTAATAATTTCATATCTTCTTCATTAACATTAAATTTTTTCACGTCATCTAACTGTTTTTTATTTAAATAAATCACATCCATTATAAGTGAATTATATATTGCGTATAAATCATCTTCTATCTGTTTGAAATGAAAAAACTTTGATAAAGTCATTATAATTCCTCCATGTTTTTAGTCATTATTACTTTGGTTTCATAAAAACCAAATTTTTTGTAGATTTTTATAGCGTTTTCATTTAAATTACAAACTTTTAAATCTATATAATAAGCATTTTTCCCCTTTGACCATTTTATAAAAGAATTAATTAATTCCGTAGCAACACCATTATTTCTATATTCCTTTAATACATATAAAGCATCTAATGTGCAAACTATATTATTTTTACAATCACCGTTATTTTGTATGTAACCATATACATAACCTATCGTAGTATTGTTATATTTTGCTACATATAAACAAACATCTTTTTGATTATAAAATTTCTCATACAATGATTTTACAACACAGTTTTCATTTATATTTTTATCATATTTTTTTTCATCTACTATTAACTTAGTTAAAAGATCATTTGCATCTATTGCATCATCGTAATTACTTTTTTTTATTTCAAATTCCATATTACCCTCCTTAAAAATCATTATAACGCTTATTTATGCATATTTTGTTGAACCTTGTTACTATTATTTTTCTATTTTTTCAACACCCAAACAATAAGAAAATCTTATTATTGTTTCTTTCTTTTTTATATAGTAATATCCCAAAGAAAATCCTAAATTATTAGCAATATATCTATCATCAAATCTATTTTCCTTATCAATATATGTCCAATATATAATTTTTCTTTCATCCGTCGTAAGTCTGTTGAACGCTGTTCTAAAATAATTAATAAATTCTACTCTTTTCTTTAATTCGTCTAAATCTTTTTTAAAAAATATATTATCTGGCTCTTTATATTCTAAATTATTCAAAAAATAATCTTCTTTAATATTGACAGATGAGCTATCATCTACTGATAATACATAGTAAACATACTTCGTTATTATTTCTTCAACACACTTCTTTGTTTTAGGCCAAGATACATTTGCAGGTAATATCATAAATAACAGCTCCTTTCGAAATATATTTTATCATTTATATCATTGTAAAAGTTAACATTTAATTATCAAATAAATTTATTTTTTAATATTTTGAATCAAAATTTTTATATTTAAAATTATAAAAAAATAAAGTAAAAATATTTTTTATCTCTACTTTATTATTATTCATAACTATTTAAAAATAATCTAAAAGTTTATTTTTTTAATACTTTTTTCAAATACTGACCAGTATAAGATTCTTTACATTTAGCTACTTTTTCTGGAGTTCCAGCACAAACTACCTGCCCTCCTAAGTCTCCTCCTTCAGGGCCTAAATCTATTATGTAATCAGCCACTTTTATAACATCAAGGTTATGTTCTATTACTATTACAGTATCTCCATTATCAACTATTCTATTTAAAATAACAAGTAATTTTTTTATGTCATCACTATGAAGACCAGTTGTTGGTTCATCTAGAATAAATACGCTTTTTCCGGTCGGTTTTTTCTGAAGTTCTTTAGCAAGTTTAACACGAGAAGCCTCACCACCAGATAGAGTTGGCGCACTTTGTCCTAACTTTATGTATCCTAATCCAACGTCCATTAAAACTTGTAATTTTCTTTTTATTTTAGGATGATTTTCAAAGAATTCTATAGCTTCTTCAACGCGCATTCCAAGTACATCATATATCGTTTTTCCTTTGTATTTAACCTCTAAAGTTTCCTTATTAAATCTAGTTCCACCACATACTTCACAAGGAACATATACATCTGGTAAAAAGTTCATTGATATTTTTTTAACACCATCTCCATAGCAAGCCTCACATCTACCACCTTTAACGTTAAACGAGAACCTTCCTTTTTCATATCCCCTTATTTTAGCTTCTTTTGTTTGCGCAAAAACATCTCTTATATCATCAAATACACCAACGTATGTAGCAGGATTACTACGAGGAGTTCTACCTATTGGATCTTGTGTTATATCTATTACTTTATCTACGTCTTCTACACCTTTTATACTTCTATATTTACCAGGAACCACTTTTGATTTGTATACGTTTAATGCCAAAGCTTTATACAAAATTTGGTTTACCAAACTACTTTTACCAGAGCCTGATACACCAGTTACTAAAACAAGATTTCCTAAAGGAAATTTAACGTTTATGTTCTTTAAATTATTTTCCTTTGCACCTTTTATTTCGATAAATTTACCATTACCCTTACGACGTTTTAAAGGTACTTCTATTTTCTTTCTACCACTTAAATAATCCCCTGTTAAACTATTAGTATTTTGCATAACTTCTTCTGGAGTTCCACTTGCTACTATCCTGCCTCCATGCTCTCCTGCACCAGGACCTACATCAACCAAATAATCAGCTTGCATCATAGTATCAGTATCATGCTCTACTACTATTAGTGTATTTCCAATATCCCTCATTTTTAATAATGAATCAATAAGTCTTTGGTTATCTCTTTGATGAAGTCCAATACTAGGTTCATCTAGTACGTATAAAACGCCCGTTAACTGTGAGCCTATTTGCGTTGCAAGTCTTATTCTCTGTGCCTCACCACCTGACAAGGTTGATGCACTGCGAGATAAAGTTAAGTATCCCAATCCAACATTATGCAAAAATTCTAGTCTTGACTTTATTTCCTTTATTAATAATTTTGCTATTTTTTCTTTTTCCTTGCTAAGTTTTAAATTATCAAAAAACTCATAAAGCTTATCAATGTTCATATCTGTTAAATCAATTATATTTTTCTTATTTATTAGCACTGATAAAACACTTTTTTTAAGCCTTTTACCTAAGCATGTAGGACAAGTTAGTTCTACCATATACTTACCTAACCAATCCCTTATAAACTCACTATTAGTCTCAAAATATCTTCTTTCTAAGTTATTTAAAACACCTTCATAAGGTTCATAACTATTCATTATGTTTCCACTTCTAGTTTTAAAATTAAATTCTATAGCTTCTTTTGTACCACGAAGAATTATATCTAATTCTTTTTTAGTTAAATCCTTCATTTTTTTGTTCATATCTATGCCAAACTTATCACAAACTATTTCTAGTTTCTTTATGTATATATTTTGGTCATCCATACCAGAAAGTGGTTCTATCCCGCCTCTTGCTAAAGTCTTTTCTTTGTCAGGAATTATTAGTTGTTCACTTATTTTTTGCTTAAATCCTAAACCTTTACAATCAGGACAAGAACCATAAGGAGCATTAAATGAAAACATTCTAGGTTCAAGTTCTTCTAAAGAAAAATCACAGTGTGGACATGCAAATGACTCACTCATAACAATGTCTTTTTTTCCAGGAATTTCAACTACTGCTTTTCCTTTAGATAATTTGCAAGCAAGTTCTAGTGCTTCATATATTCTGCTTCTTGCTTCTTCCTTTTTAATTACCCTATCTATTACAACTAATATGTTATGCTTCTTATTTTTATCAAGAGTTATTTCTTCACTTAAATCCTTTACTTCATCATCTATTTTTACCCTAACATAACCATCTTTTCTTAAAGAATCTAATAAATCTTTAAATGTTCCTTTTTGACCATATATAACTGGTGACATAATAATTAATTTGGTTTTATCTTCCTCATTCATTATTTGCGTAGTCATCTCTTCTATCGATTGACTTGTTATTGGAATATTATGATTAGGACAATATGGAACTCCTATACGCGCGAATAAAAGTCTAAAATAATCATATATTTCTGTAACCGTTCCAACCGTTGACCTTGGATTATTATTAGTAGTCTTTTGATCTATTGAAATAGATGGAGAAAGGCCTTCTATTGAATCTACATCTGGTTTTTTTGTTCCTCCTAGAAACTGCCTTGCATAAGCAGATAGGCTTTCTACATATCTTCTTTGCCCTTCAGCATATATCGTATCAAAAGCAAGGGATGATTTACCACTTCCTGATACACCTGTCATTACCGTTAATTTATTCTTAGGTATTTCTATATCCACGTTTTTTAAATTATTTTCTCTTGCACCTTTTACTATAATTTTGTCCACTTAAATCACCTTCAGTTTAATATTCTATCATAAAATTATTAAATTTATACATCAATTATATCAAACAAATGTACTTATGGCAATGATAAGAAAAAAAGCTATGTAAAACATAACTTTTCTAATTCATTGAAACATCAATAATTTTAAATTCAGCTGATTTCATTTGTTCTAATTTTTCCGACGAAACTAAAGTAAATATTTTAAAGTCTTGCGTTTGACCAGAATTCAAGTCATTTGCATAAACATAATCATCATCTATTCTTTTTCCAGTATTATCTACTGCTTCTATATGTATAGTGAATGATTTTTTCTCTTTAGATTTATTTGTTACTGTAACTACAAGTTCAGAATCCGAATAACCATATTCATCGGTTGTAATATTTAATTTTCCAATATTAACGTCAACATCTTTTTTTAATATTTCTTCTGTGTTATCACCCGTCATATTATCCAAATCTTTACCAACATCATCTAGCGACTTTGACCAGCTATTTTGAAGTGATAACGTTATTACAACAGATAATATACCTAATATTAATCCTACAATTGCCTTTGCCTTGCCTGACTTTTTAACTAATGAAACTATTGCAAAAATAACAGATAAAACACCTAATATAAATGAAGCATTATTAACTATGGGTATAAATGATAAGCAAATTCCAATTATTCCTAATACCATTGACGCAACTGAAAATCCTGTTTTTTTCTCTTCTTTCATAGCACTACTTACTCCTTTCTACATATTTACAGAATAATTATTAAGATACTGCATATAATAAATATAATCTGTATATGTATATATTATAAATCATATATCTATAAAATACAAATACTTTTTATAAAATTATTTTAGAAATATAGAAAGAAGTAGTATTATGAAGAATTTAAAAGAATTAAGACAAAAAAAGAATATAACTCAAATAAGATTATCAATAGCTGCCGAAGTATCACAAGAAACAATAAGTGCCTATGAGAGCGGGAAAGCTCTTCCTAGTGCTGATACATTAATTAAGCTAGCAGACTTTTTAGATACTTCTGTTGATTATTTATTGGATAGAACAAACATAAGTACTCCAATAAGGTTAAAAAATACTACTTGTAATGATGAATTAATATATGAATTTGATAAACTTAGTGATAATCAGAAAAAAGATGTTATTTGGTATTGTAAAAATATTAAAAGTAGAGATGAGTAAAATCTCTACTTTTTAACTAACTTTCATTTCAAATATAATATCACGAAGTTCCATAGCACGTTCAAAGTCTAATTCTTTTGCAGCTTTTTGCATTTCTTCTTCTAAACCTTTAATTATCTTTTCAGTTTCTTTTACATCTTTTATATTACGTTTCTTAGTTTTTTCTTCTGCTTCATCATTTACCGTTACTACATCCATTATCTTTTTCTTTATTGTTTTTGGAACTATGTTATGTTCCTTATTATATTTAATTTGAATTTCTCTTCTTCTTTTTGTTTCGTCTATAGCAGTTCTCATCGCATCGCTTATTAAGTTAGCATACATAATTACCCTACCTTCTGCGTTTCTAGCGCATCTACCTATAGTTTGAATTAAACTTCTATGACTTCTTAAGAATCCTTGCTTATCTGCATCTAAAATAGCAACTAAACTAACCTCAGGAATATCAAGGCCTTCCCTTAAAAGGTTAATACCAACTAAAACATCATATTTACCTTCTCTTAAATCGTGAATAATTTTTAGTCTTTCTAATGTTTTAACTTCACTATGCAAATATGCTACTTTTATATTTAAATTTTTTAAGTAAGAAGTTAATTCCTCTGCCATACGAATTGTTAATGTTGTAACAAGTGTTCTATCACCTTTTTCTATTTGCTTTTCTATTTCTTCTATTAAATCATCAACTTGGTTTTCTTGTTTTCTAACCTCTATTACTGGATCTAAAAGTCCAGTTGGCCTTATTATTTGTTCTACTACTTTGTTGTTTACTTTTTGTAATTCTTCATCACCAGGAGTTGCAGATACATATATTACCTGGTTTATTTTTTCTTCAAATTCTTCGTATTTTAGTGGCCTGTTATCTAGTGCAGATGAAAGACGAAATCCATAATCTACAAGCATTTGCTTTCTTGCCCTATCTCCATTATACATTGCCTTAACTTGAGGTAATGTTACGTGTGACTCATCTATTACCATTAAAAAATCATCAGGAAAAAAGTCCAAAAGACAAGTTGGAGTTGCACCTTCTGGTTTTAAAGCCAAGTGTCTAGAATAGTTTTCAACGCCAGAACAAAAACCTGTTTCTGCAAGCATTTCAAGGTCATACTTACACCTCTGCTCCAGGCGTTCAGCCTCTAATAATTTGCCGTTTTCTCTAAAATAAGCTAATCTTTCATCTAATTCTTTTCTTATGTTTACGATTGCTTTTTTTAATTTTTCTTCACTTGTAACAAAGTGTGATGCTGGCATAATTGAAATAAATTTTTTCTCACCTACTACCGCACCCGTTAAAACATCAAACTCCGTTATTCTTTCTATCTCATCACCAAATAATTCAATTCTTATTCCATGGCTTTTTTCGTAAACTGGTATTACTTCGATAACATCCCCTTTAGCTCTAAACATACCTCTTGCTAAATCTATGTTATTTCTTTCATACATCATATCAACTAGCTTTGATAGGACTTCATTTCTATTTATTTCTTCTCCTACCTTTAACGTTAACATGTGTTTTTCATATTCTTCTTTATCTCCAATACCATATATACAAGATACCGATGCTACTACTATTACATCTTTTGCATTAATTAGTGATGATGTTGCATAATGCCTTAATTCATCTATCTCATCATTTATTGAAGAGTCTTTTTCTATATAAGTATCACTTGAGGGTACATATGCTTCTGGTTGATAATAGTCATAATAAGATACAAAGTAACAAACCTGATTATTTGGAAAGATTTCCTTTAATTCAGAGTAAAGTTGACCTGCTAGAGTTTTATTGTGTGCAAGAACGAGTGTTGGTTTATTAACCTCTTTAATAACGTTTGCTATTGTAAAAGTCTTACCAGTTCCCGTTGCTCCTAATAAAACTTGATATTTTTTACCATCTTTTATTCCTTTTGTAAGCTCTTTTATTGCTTCTGGTTGATCACCTG